>JGI12709J13192_1000018_pt1 | contig 24913 bp, 21 predicted proteins | sample BlaSpr_A8_OM3_M3_FD_13192 | JGI IMG/M metagenome (IMG submission 13192)
GGGTTCACCCCGGCCGCGACTTTGTCTATGACGACTGCCAGTCGTCGTTTCGAGTACTAGTGAGTCAAATCCCAACCGTATGCCGGAATGGGAGCGCCGGCCCTATCGTCGGCAGATCTCTATGTCCGCGGGAATGAGGGCCGGGTGCCCATCGCCGATGAGGGAAAGCCATTCTGGGTTTTCCCTCATATCGTGTTATGCGGTGCGGCGTGCGCCCTCGGAGGGGCGGGCCAGCGCCTGCAGCCTCCGTAGGCGGTGATTGACCGCAGACTTGGAGAGCTTCATGCGCGAGGCTAGCTCGCCGAGGTTGAGCTCCGGGTTGGCCGCGCGCCACTTCGCCATCTCACGCAGCGCCGGCGGCAGGCGGTCGAGCTTGCCGTCGGACTCGAGGCGATCGATCGCCGCCGCTTGGCGCAGGCCCGAGCCGATCGTCTTGTCGATGTTGGCGGTCTCGAAGTTGAGGCGGCGGTTGACCTCACCGCTCACCTCGCGGACCACGCGCACGTTCTCGAACTCCATCACGGCGCGGCTCGCGCCCATCGCCGACAGCAGGCGCACGATGCCGTCCCCGTCCTTGATGTAGACCACCTGCTGGCCGCTCCGCACCGTGGTGCCGACCTTCACGCCCTGGCTCTCCGCCATGCGCGCGATCGCGGAGGCCCACGACGCGGTCGGCGCGACGAACTCGAGGTGGTAGCGCGTGTTCGGCGCGTTAACCGATCCGCAGCCGAGGAACAGGCCGCGAAGCATCGCCTTGCGGTCGCATGCAGCCTCTGGCATGGCCTGCACAGGCGACTGGGTAAAGGCGCGGACCAGCTCCAAAGGAAGCCCGAGCTCGATGAAGAACGACATCCGCTTGCGGGTCTTGACCGCGTGGTATTTGGCGTCCATCCGCGCCACGGCGCGGCCCAGGCGCACGACCTTGCGCGCCACCGCGTTGCGGAGCAGTGAGAAGTACGCCGACCGGCTGTTGTGGCTGCTCAGCAGGCGGCCACGCGAGCCGAAGTAGATGCCGAGCAGCTCGCTGAGCTGACAGCAGGGCCGGGCCGGTAGAAGCCCTGCCATCTCGTTCTTGACCTCTGCCGAGAACGAAATCGCGCGTCCCTCCTGGAAGGTGATTACCTCCCCCCTTTCTTTGCAGTCTACTGCCCACCAGTGCGCGTCCAGCGCACATAACCGTTGATGACGCCACAATTTCTTTTGGGTGTCTTCAAGTGCCTGAGATGCGGATGATCGAGGCCGTGCGCGCGGCCATCTCAGAGGAGATGGAGCGCGACGAGCGAGTCCTGGTCATGGGCGAAGACGTGGGCCGCAAAGGCGGTGTCTTCGGCGCCACGGACGGGCTCTATGCGCGCTTCGGCGAGGCGCGCGTGCTCGATACCCCGCTCGCGGAGTCGGCCATCGTCGGCGTCGCCATCGGCGCCGCGCTCAACGGTCTCATCCCCATCGCGGAGATCCAGTTCGCCGACTTCATCCACCCGGCGTTCGATCAGATCGTCAGCGAGGCAGCGAGGACCCGCTACCGCTCGAACGGCGACTGGTCGGTGCCGATCGTGATCCGGGCGCCCTTCGGCGGGGGCGTTCACGGCGGGCTCTACCACTCGCAGTCGATCGAGGCCTTCTACGCCCATGTGCCGGGGTTGAAGGTCGTCGTTCCGAGCACGCCATCGGATGCGCACGGCCTGCTGAAGTCGGCCGTGCGCGACCCGGATCCCGTGCTGTTCCTCGAGCATAAGAAGGTGTACCGCCTGGTCACGGAGGAGGTGCCCGATGGCGACCACCTCGTGGCCATCGGCCCCGCCGCGGTCCGGCGGGAAGGCACGAACCTGAGCTGCTTCGCGTGGGGGCTGATGACGCATTACTGCCTGCAGGCGGCCGAGCTGGTCGCCAGCGAGGGGATCAGCGTGGAGGTGGTGGACCTGCGCACGCTGGCGCCGCTGGATCGCGAGGCCATCCTCGCGTCGGTGCGTAAGACCGGGAAGGCGATGGTGGTGCACGAGGACAACCTGACGGGTGGGTTTGGCGGGGAGGTCGCGGCGATCATCTCGGAGCACGCCTTCGAGAGCCTCGACGGTCCGGTCGTGCGCGTCGCCGCGCCTGACATCCCGGCGATGCCGTTCAACTCGCCTGGTGAGGAGTTCTTCATGCCGAGCCCGCAGAAGATCGCTGCCGCGATGAGGAAGCTTGCCGCCTACTAAGCCCAAAACCCGGGCGAGGGTGGCTGCTCGCCAGGTCCCGCAGATCTCCATGGCCGAGTACGCACTCCGGCGGCAGGCGGTCGCCGCCGGCATGCAGGCCGCTCGACTCGACGCCGTCTGCGTCTTCTATCCCGCCCGCGTCGCGTACCTGACGGGCTTCCACCACATCCCGACCGAGCGCCCCATCGCGCTCGTGATCGGATCGAGCGGCCAGTCAGTGGTCGTCGTGCCGGCGGTGGAGAAGGAGCACGCCGAATCGTCCACAGCGGTCGACCAGGTGCGCATCTACTTCGAATACCCGGGCGCCGAGCACCCGATGGAGTCTGTGGCCGCGGTCCTCACCGAGATGAGCGCCCGGCCGCATCGGATCGGAGCCGACCACGACGGCTATGTGCCGTACTGGGGCTATCGCGGCCCTCGCCTGAGCCACCTGACCGGCGTCCAGCCCACAGATTGCGAGCCGATCGTCGAGTCGCTGCGCCGCGTCAAGTCGGCGGCCGAGATCGAATGCATCCAGCTCAGCTGCGACTGGGCCGTCAGGGCGCATCACCGCATGCAGGGCGCGATCACCACCGGCAAGACCGAGATGGAGTGCTACATGCCGGCGGCGAACGAGTCGCTCTTCGAGATGGTGCGAGAGATGCCCGGCTGGAGGCCGCGGGGCCTGGACGAGACGGGCCTGACCTGCATGTTCGTCGCGGGCCGCTCGACCGCGATGCCGCACGGCTTCGTCAAGGGCCACGGCATCCAGCGCGGGGACGTCCTGGTCACCGGTGCCGGCGCCAACATCGACGGCTACCGCAGCGAGCTCGAGCGGACGATGATCGTTGGCGACCCGACGCCCGAACAGGAGCGCGCGTTCGCGGCGATGCTTGCGCTGCAGACTCGCGCGATCGAGGTGATGGCGCCGGGCGTCCCGGCGGGCGAGGTGGAGCTTGCCACTGTGCGCCTCGCCGAAGAGTTGGGCGTCGCCGACAACCTGCGGCACCACGTCGGGCATTCGATCGGCCTCGAAGGCCACGAGGCGCCGTTTCTCGACCGCGGCGACGAGGCGGTCCTCGAGCCCGGCATGGTTTTCACGGTCGAGCCGGGTGTGTACCTCAAGGAGCTGGGCGGGTTTCGCCACTCCGACACGGTCGTCATCACCGAGGCCGGATGCCGGGTGATGACGGACTATCCCCGGGAGCTGAAGGACCTCGTAATCAGGCCGTAGCGCTCTGCGGGATCGGCGTGACCTTGTGCGTGTACATGTGCAGGACCGTGGCCGCGTCGGTTTGGTGTCGCCGCACGCGACCGACGGCGGTGGGAGGCAGCATGTCCTTGTCCTCCACCGTGACCACAGTCTCCTTTGGGTGGATGGCCCTCCAGACATCGCCCACCATCTCGCGCGGCAGGTTGCCCGGGATGTAGACGAAGCGCCGGTGCGGCACCGACTTGCGCGCAAGCATCTCCGCCCGCGCGAACGCATCGTGGGCTTTGTAATCCCTGAGCCAGGGGTCGCTGACCTCGAGCAGCTCGTGGTGCTGGTTGGGGTAGCGGTCGCCGCGGTACAGGAACACCGCTCCCCTGCCCTCAGCGGCGCGCGCACCCTCCGCAATCACGCACTCGGCCGCCAGCTGCTCGTGCGGCAGGATGACGAGCACCTCGGGGACGCCGCGCCGCTGGCCGAAGGCGGCGATCGACTCCGCCGCCCGCTGCGGCCGGAACGGAAGCGGGAACACCGCCGGGCGGTGGCCACGGCTGTAGCGGTAGGTCGCCAGGCCGATGATCAGGCCCACCACCGTCAGACCGCCGCCGAACTTGGTCGCATCCGGCTTCGCCACGAGGTTGATCAGCCACGCCGCGATAACCAGCACGGTGGTCAGCACGCCGACCGCGTAGGAGGCGACTCTCCCAGGCGACCACGTCCTGTACTCGCGCCAGCGCACCACGTCGAGGCTGACGCACGTGAGGACGAAGGTGCCGAGCAGGCCGAACGCGTAAAGGTCGCCGAGGAAGTTGACGTTCCCGCCCGACCCGATGACGATGACGATCGGGAGCGAGACGGCCGCAAGGATTGCCCATTGCGGCGTCAGCCGCCAGCGATTCCGGCGCTCGAGCACCCGGGGCAGGAACCCCATCCGCGCGAGCGCGATAAAGACGTGGTAGGCGCCGATGATCGCGGTGTTGCTCGCGAAGACCAGCAGGACCGAGCCGCTGATCGCGACGTAGTCGCCCAGGAACTGACCCGCGACATGCGCACCCAGCAGCGAGATGAATTGGTTGGGGTCCGCGTTGCTGTTCAGCAGTGTCGTCGACCACAGCGTGAGAAGCGGCGCCGTGATGGCCATCGTCACGACCACGCCCAGCATCGCGCGGGACGACACTCGCCGGCGCGGCTCGCGCATCGCCGGCGCGAGCTGGGCGATGCTCTCCAGCCCTGAGAAGGCGAGGAAAGCGGCCCCATAGCCCGTGATCACCAGGCCGACGTTCATCGGCGGTCCGTGCATGACCGCGCGGAAGCTTTCGATGATTCCAGACGGTCCCAGGTAGATCGCGGTCGCCGCCACGACGACGAGCTGTCCGGCCGCGGCGATGGTCGCGAAGATCGCCGTCGTCCGCGCGCTCTCCTTGATACCCAGCACGTTGAGGATGCCGAGGCCGACCAGCGCGACGACGGTCACCGTCATCACCAACGGCAGCAGATACGGCGCGACGATCGCCAGGTAAAGCATCCCGGACAGCGCGCTGATCGCCGCGGTGAGGTAGTAGTCGACCAGGATGAACAACCCGCCGAGCAGCCCCGCAAAAGGATGCAGGGCCTGGGACGAGACGTTGACGACGCCGCCTCCCTCCGGGTAGCGCCACGTCACCTCCGCGTACTTGACGCAGAGGAGGATGAAGACGAAGAGCGTCATCAAGACGAAGATCGCGGAGCGCGCCCCGAAGTGCCCATACAGGATGCCGGGCACGTAGTAGACGGACGTGCCGATGTCCGCGAAGACAACCGCCCAGCACAGATACGCGCCGAGACTCCCGCCGCGGACCTTGATCCGGCGGCGGGTACGTGTTTGGTCTTCGATCATGTCCGGATGGCGCCTCGCGTTTCATCGAGGTACCGCCGGAGGCTCTCGAGGTCGGTCCGCAGGCGGCCGACGGCGCGCTGCGCCTCCCGATCGTCCAGCTCCATGAAGGCGACTGCAGCCAGGTAGATCTCGGCGCGCTCGAGCTGGCGGCTGGCGGCACGCAGCACCTGGCGACGCTCGTTTGGCGTCCTCGCTTCGGGCATCTGCACAACGGCGTTTCGCATGCTCCCAAGCTAGGACGCGGGTTGTGAGGTCTCTGTTAGGAGCCGGGCCGAACCCATATGGATTCGGTATGGATTTCGATTAACCTCGAACCCGATGGATTCGGTGGCCCGGCGCGGCCGCAGGCCGGGAGACCTCCGGGTCGTGGTTCGCCGCCCCGCCAAGCTTCCGCGCACGCTCGGGCCGGGCGCGCTGTTCGCCGCGTGTTACGGGAACGTCGGCTCCAGCATCTACTACGCGCTCGGAGTCACCGCGGCGTTCGCGCTCGGCCTCACGCCGGTAGCGCTGATCCTCGCGGGGTTCATCTTCGTCACGACCGCCCTCAACTACGCCGAGGGCACCGCGGCGCTGCCTCACGCCGGCGGCAGCTCGAGCTTCGCGCGCCGCGCTTTCAACCAACCGATCGGGTTCATCGTCGGATGGGTGCAGCTTCTCAACTACACGGCGACGGTCTCGATCTCGGCGTACTTCGCGATCGGCTACCTCGGGGTGTTCGAGAGGTACAGCCCGCTGTTTCACGAGCTGCGGCACAACGATCTCTGGCACGTCGTGGCGACCATGACGCTGATCGGGTTCCTGATCCTCGTGAACATCATCGGCATCCAGGAGTCGAGCGCCCTCAACCTCGCGCTCGCGTTCACGGACCTGATCACGCAGTTCGTGCTGGTGATCCTCGGCCTGGTCCTCCTGCTCAACATCAAGACCGTCATCTCAAACGTGCACCTGGGAGTCGCACCGACGTGGGGCAGCTTCCTCGCGAGCATCTCCATCGCGATGGTGACCTACACCGGCATCGAGACCATCTCCAACCTGTCCGAAGAGGCGAAGAACCCTGGCCGCAACGTGCCGCGCGCCACCTGGTGGGTGATCATCGCGGTGCTCTTCGTCTCGGCCTTTCTCCCAACCATCGGGATGAGCGTGTTCCCCGTCCACGTCGACCCGAACACGCATCAGTTCGTGACCGACCTGGCGACCCGTTACAAGGACGACCCGGTGGCCGGGATCGTGAGCAAGTTCACGCAGCCGCTGGCTTTCTGGGCGGAGATCTGGGTCGGCATCCTCGCCTTCACCATCCTCGTCATCGCCACGAACGCCGGCCTGATCGGCATCTCTCGGCTCAGCTACTCACTCGCCGGCCTCGACCTGCTGCCCAAACGCTTCGCGGCGCTTCACCCCAAGTACAAGACTCCTTACGTCTCGATCGTCGTTTTCGGAATCGTCGCCGGGGTCCTGGTCCTGCCGGGCATCATCGTGCACGGCGCACAGATCGACCTGATGGCCGCGGTATATTCGCTGGCGGCGACGTTCGCGTTCTGTTCGGCTCACCTCTCGGTGATGCGGCTTCGTTTCATCGAGCCGGCGCTGCACCGACCGTACCGGATGCCCTTGAACATCAAGTTCGGTCGCGACAGCATCCCCGTCCTTTCCCTCGTGGGCGCGCTTTTCATCGGCACGGTGTTCACCCAGCTCGTGTTCCAGAACATCTCCAACTCGACCTTCATCTTCCTGGGGTGGCTTGTCCTTGGCGCGCTGACCTACCTGCTGTACAGGAGGTACCGCCACGAGCCGCTGTGGGAGCCGCTCGAGGTGCCGCCGCCTCGCGAACGCGACGTCGAGCACGTTCCCTTCGAGAGCTTGCCCAGGAGCGCGCGCTACCGGATGGGCCGGCGCGAGCGAATCGCCGCTCACGCGGCCCAGTCGCGTCACGTGCACGAGCGCCACCGCCCGGGGTGGCAGCTGGAGTTCGAGCTGTTTTTCGCCCGGCACGGCCACATCCGGGGCATGCTGATCGTGCTGGTCTTTGCGGCGGTGAGCGGGCTCGCGGTTTTCGTCGACCTGTCTTCCTACGACCCCACGGGCCCGGGCCTGGGATGGTCGCCCGGCCTTATCGTGGTCGCCTTCATAGCGGCCTACCTGCTGAACCGAGGCCACTCCGAACAGTAACCGCGGCGTTGCGAAGCGCCCCGAGTAATCGGTTCGTTTTGCGCAAAACCCTCCTTTTCTCACGGGGATTGCGTTTGTTTTGCGCAATTCGCACGTAATTCGGCCCGAGGGCCGAACGAACCTGGGCGACCACCGCATTCGGGTTTTGCAGGTCGGCGGCTGTGAATCGCAGGATGTGGTACCCGGCGTTGATCAGAAGGTTCTGTCGCCGGTTATCTTCGATGAGGCGGTCCCGATGGTTTCCGCCGTCGTACTCGAGAACAAGTCGCGCCTGCGGGTAATAGAGGTCCGCGCGTGCCACGAACTGCGATGCATCGTCGCGAAGGTTTGTCTGCACCTCGGGTTGCGGCAGACCAGCCTGGATCAACAACCATCGGAGGCGAGTCTCCATGGGCGATTCGGCTGGCGCGGCCAACTTGGCGAGCTCGACGAGGCTCGCCATCCCAGGCTTACCCTTCGCCGCTTCAGCGCGACAAACCAGCGCTGCGTGGTCGGCGCCGCCGATGCGCACCGCCATGTCGATCGCGACCAAAGCGTCGACCGCCGGCCCTCGCAGACATAGGCGGGCAAGAGCCAGGTGCAGAGCCTCAGCACGAAGTCCCCGAATCGATAGCAAATCGAGCCGATGAACATCGCAATGGTGAACGAGCAATCCCGGACGGGTGCGCACGCCGATGAATCCGGGCACGACCACCTCAACCGGATCCGTCGGGGCCAGGTCCAGGCCATACAGCCAGGCGGCGGTTGCCCCGGCGAACACAGCGTCTGCCGGAAGAGCGCGACTCCAGGCCGCGAGCGTTGCCCAGGGATCGGCCTCGAGCCCCGCCCATTGGTACAACCCCGCGCCGATCCGCCGCCAGCTACGACCGCTCAGGCTGCGCATTGACAGTCCGGCTTGCCGCGCCTCGTTCAGGGTGAAAGGCCTGCGCTTGAGCTCCGGCGGAATGCGTGGTCGTCTCCCCACACCTGGCAGGATGCGAGTGCCGCGTGCGTCACGACTACCCAGCCCGTTAAGCGCCTCGATTCGCTGCGTCTTGTGCAAATCCCACCTTTGGCGCACCAAGTAGGGAGACTCTTGCGCAAAACAATCCGAATCCGGACTTATCCCTCCAGGCGATATCCCACCCCGGGTTCATTGACGATGTAGCGCGGATTTGCCGGGTCGTCCCCGAGCTTCTTGCGGATCTGGGCGACGACGTAGCGGGTGTTGTACTTGTCCCCGACCGCGTATTCGCCCCACACCTGGCGGAGCAGTGTCGTGTGGCTCACCGGCTTGCCGGCGTGGAGCGCGAGGTAGCGGAGCAGCTCGTACTCCGTCGGCGTCAGGTGCACCGCGCGGCCATTCACCGAGACATGCCTGCGGGCCAGGTCGATCTCGAGGTCGCCGGAGCGAATCACCGGCTCGCCTGAGGTCACATCGGCCTGGCGGCGCAGGACCGCGCGGATCCTTGCCACCAGCTCCTCGGTCCCGAAGGGCTTGACGACGTAGTCGTCGGCGCCGGCGTCGAGCGCTCGCACCTTGTCCTTCTCGCCTGGCATCACGCTCACTACGATCACGGCCGCGCGGGTCATCGGCCTCAGCGCGCGCAGCGTGGCGAAGCCGTCCATCTTCGGAAGCCCGAGGTCGAGCAGGATCACGTCCGGCCGCCATCCGGCGGCCTCGCGCACCGCCTCCTCCCCACTCCCCACCGTGCGTACGTCGAAGTCGTGGTACCGCAGCCCGGTACGCAGAGCCCGCTGCATCTCCACCTCGTCGTCGACGACCAGCACGCGGCCGCCCAAGTGTTAGACCACCACGCGGGCGAGCGGCAGCGTGAACGTGAACCGCGGGCCGCGGCGGCGGTTCTCGGCGCGGATTGTTCCCCCGTGAGCCTCGATGACGCGCTTGGAGATCGCGAGGCCGAGCCCTGTGCCGCGCGTCCTACGCGTCCAGAACGTGTCGAAGACCCTGCCGAGGTCGGCGGGCGGGATGGAAGGCCCGTCGTTCTCCACCCACGCTTCGATGCGGCCGTCGCGCGCCACGGCGCCGATCTCGATGCGCCCATCTCGCGGCGCCCATTCGATGGCGTTCTCCAGCAGGTTCGTGACGACGCGCCCCAGCTGCAGCTCATCGCCCTCGACCGGCGGCAGGTCTTCGGGAATGCGCACCACGACCTCGCGGCCTTCGAGCTGCGTCTTGAGCTGGTGCAGCGACCCGCCGACGAGGTCGGCGAATCCGTGCGGCTCCTTCTCGAGCTCGACGCCCGCCTCGAGACGCGACAGCGCCAGCAGGTCGCCGACCATCCGGTCCAGGCGCGTCGCCTGGTGATCCAGGTCGGTGAGCAGCTCGCGCTGCTCCTCGGCGAGGCCGGCCTGGGGGGTGGCAAGCGCGGTCAACCCCGCGCGCAGCGCCGCGATCGGACTCTTCAGCTCATGCGAGAGGCTCGACAGGATCCCGGTCTTCAGCCGGTCGGAGGCCTCGAGCTCCCGGGCGCGCCCCGCCTGCAGCGCGACCCGCTGCCGGTCGAGCAGAAGGTCGGACAGACCGATCAGGGCGGCGAGCATCCGCAGCGCCCCCGGGTCGCTTCGCGTCGCTCCGAGCGTCACCACGACGACCCCGCTGCGCAGCGGGAGGTAGGCAGTATTGCCTGCCGGGCCAAAGTTCTTCATCGGCACGACCTGGCCGTCCTTGATCGCGATGCCGACCGCATTTCCGTTGTCGAATGACCACTGCGCCTGCTTGATCTCGTCGGCGGTGAGCGGCGAGCCCGCGAGCTGGGTGGCCTGCCCTGAGACGATCGAGACCTCGGCAAAACGATCCACACCCTCGAGCCTGGTCGCGCTCTCGCTCACCATCTCGAGGCCGCCCGCCAACTCGTTGGCGCGGAGCGTCGCGGTCGCCAGCTCGTACAAAGCCCGCGAATCGCGCGCGATCGCCTCTGCCGCCGCCTGAGCCCGGCGCAGCGAAGCGGCCAGCTGGCTCGTCACGAGTGCGATCGCGAGCAGGACGACCAGCTCCAGCAGCTCGGCGGGACCGCGGACGGTCAGCGTTCCGACCGGCGGCACGAAGTAGAAGTCGTAGAGGAGAAACGCAGCGATGCTCCCGGCGACGGCGGGGCCCCGACCCCACCGCGCTCCCAGCCACAAGACCAGCAGCACGTAGAGGGCGGACAGGCCGGGGACCGAGGCAAGCGAGGTGATGACGCCGATCGCCGCCGTGACGCCGATCGCGCCCCCGATGGCGACCGCGTAAGGCGCAAGGAGGCGCGCCGCGGCCGGGCGGGTCGCAGCTCGGGGCAGGCGACCTTCTGGTCGCCGGTCCGGGCGCTGAGGCGAAGGAAGGGGTGGCACTAGGAGGAGCGCATTAGATAATGCGCGACTCCGACGGGCCGGGCCCCCAGACGCACGCATCGGCGTCCGGAGCCCCGAGATGCGGCTTGGACGGTCGCGGCGCGCCTCCACCCCGGCGCATGACGGTCATCTTGGTTTCCTGTTGACTCTACGAGCCGGCGTCACGCGGCTCTGGCAATCTCGAGCTCCCTGGCCCGGTTGGCGTAGCCGGGATGCGAAGGGTGGCCGACGCGGTACCAGGCCAGCGTCTCGGCCAGCGCGTCCTCGAGCGCGGAGGGCTCGAACCCAAGCTCGCGCCGGGCCCGATCGATCACGTAGCCCGCGTGGCGACTCGGATCGGGCCCGTATGGGCTTGCCCCTTCGGGCAGATCCGCGAACGGCATGGGATGCAGCCGGGCGGGCTTGTCGAGCGCCCGCGCGATGCCCTCGATCAGCGCCCGCAGGCTGACGTTCTCCAAAGCCGCGTTGTACGCCTTGTGGACGGCATCTTTGCGGAGGTCGCAAGCGAGCGCACAGACGAACCCGATGTCCCTGACCCAGGCCAGGTTCGCCTGCCACTCGTAGGTCTCGACCGGGACGAGCAGCGGCCCTCCGTCGGCGACCCGCTGGATGTAGGCCGCGATTCGCAACGTGTGGTCGGCCGGGCCGAACACCGCCGGCGGTCGCACGACGGTCCATGGAAAGTCCTCGAGGCGCGTCAGCACGCTCTCGCACCATCGCTTGCCCTCGCGGTAATCCAGGGCGGCGGGCGGATCGCCGGTCAGCGGCTTGAAATCCTCCTCGCGGGCGGGTTTGCCGAAGAGGTCGGGGTACACCCCAGTCGAGACGAAGACGTAGCGCTCACCCTTGAAATGCCGCGAGACTGCCTCGACCTCGCCCGGCTGATAGCAGGCCAGGTCCAGGAGCACGTCGGGCTGCGTCTGGGCCAGCGCGCGCGCGAGCTGCTCCTGGTCGGTGCGGTCGAAGGCCACGTAGCTGGTGAAGACCCCGTAGGGACGCTCCTTGCGGCCGGCGGCGATCGTCTCCACGCCACGCCGCATGAGCTCCTTGCAGGCGGCGACGCCGATGAAGCCGGCGCCACCCAGGACCAACGCTCGCGTCAAATCAGTCGATGTCGCGCGTGACGAAGTCGACGTCGACGCCTTCGATCTCGCGCAGGCGCTCGGCAAGCTCGCCCGCGAGTACGACGGACCTGTGCTGGCCGCCGGTGCATCCGAACGCGAGCACGAGGTGCATGCGACCCTTGGAGCGGTACAACGGAAGCAGGTCGCGCACGATGCGCTGCACGTCGTCGAGCAGGCGGCCGGCCGACGGCTGCTTCATGACGTAGTCGACAACCGCGGCGTCGCGGCCGGAAAGGTGCTTTAGCTCGGGCACCCAGTAAGGGTTGTCGAGGAAGCGCGCGTCGATCAGCAGGGCGGCATCCGAGGGGGCGCCGTTCTTGTAGGCGAACGCCAGGCACGTGATGAGCGGACGCTCGCGGCTGCGCAGGTGGCGGGCCAGCTCGTCGCGCTGGCCGGCGTCGATCCGGTGATGCGCCCGTTCGAATGAGCCGCTCTCGTGGCCGTCGCTCTCGCCGTCGTGAACAAGCACGTACTTGATCGCGCGCCGGTCGGCTTCGCGGAGCATCTCGGCGCCTCCGTCGCTGACACCCAGCACGAAGTCACCATCGCCGAGACCATCCAGCTCCGTGATGCGGCGGAAGCCGGCCGACTCGAACGCCCCGATCGCGTCCTGCATCCGCTGCTCGTTGGCGGCGCCGACGACGACGAGAGTCACGGACGGAGACCTCGACGAGCGATTCGGCGACGAGGTGGCCCAGATGCTAGGCGCGGCCGAGCACCGGAGCGAGCGCATCGGTGATGCGTGAGCGAGGAGCGGAGGCCGCAACGACGCAGCTGGGCCGCATTCGGCGTCGAAGCGCCGGCGAGGGGCTCCGGCCGCGACTCGCAAGTCACAGCGTTTCCTTGAGACGCATCGCCAGGCGTTCCGGGATGCCGAGCTTCACGATCTCGTCGACCGGCGCCTCGCGTATGGCCTGCACCGAACCGAAGTGTCGCAGCAGCGCACGCTTGCGGGCGGGCCCGATGCCCTCGACCGAGTCGAGCGGCGAGGTCAGCGCCTTGCGCGCGCGCACCTTGCGGTGATGCGTGATCGCGAAGCGGTGCGCCTCGTCGCGGATCCTCTGGACGAGGAACATGCCCGGCGAGTTCCTCTCCTGCACGATCGGCTCGACGCGGCCCGGCGCGAAGATCTCCTCGCGCTCCTTGGCCAGCGCGAAGGTCGGGATGTCCGCGTATCCAGCCGACTCCAGCACCTCGAGGGCGGCGCTCAGCTGGCCCTTGCCCCCGTCGATGAGGATCAGGTCGGGCCGGCTCGTGAACGACCTGTCGCCGACGACGTCCGCCTCCTCGCGGCGCTGCGCCTGCTCCAGCCTCTCGAGCCTCCGCCGCAGGACCTCCTGCAGCATCGCGAAGTCGTTGGGGCCTGGCACGTACTTGATCCGGAAGTGCCGGTAGTGCTCGTTGCGCGGGCGCCCGTCCTCGAACACGACCATCGCGCCGACAGCGGAGTCGCCCTGGATGTTGGAGATGTCGTAGCACTCGATGCGCTGGGGCGGGCTCTCGAGGTCGAGCGCCTCGGCCAGCGCGGCGAGCATCGGCTCGGTACGACTGCGGTCGTAGTCGGCCTGGATGCGCATCTGCTCGAGCTCCTGCTTGGCTGTCTCCTCGAGCTGGATCACGAGCGCGCGCTTGCGGCCGCGCTGCGGGACCTCGATGGTCACCGGCCGGCCGCGCTTCTGGCTGAGCCAGCCGGTGATCAGCTCGGGCTCGTCGACCGGCCCGGGAAGGACTACGTCGCGAGGCACGTGGGTCGCGCTCGAGTAGTACTGCAGCATGAAGCCACGCAGCAGCTCCGGCTCGCTCGCGTCCGCCGCCCCGTCCAGCGCGTGGCCGTCGTGCCCGACCATCTTGCCCTGCCTGACATAGGCCACCTCGACATACACGTCGCTGCCGCTGCGCGCGTACGCGACGATGTCCTGGTCGTCGCGACCCCGGGTCAGGACCTTCTGCCGGTCGGCGATGCGCTCGATCGACTGGAGCTGGTCGCGGTAGCGCGCCGCGTTCTCAAAATCAAGCCTGGTGGCCGCGTCCTCCATCCGCTGCCTCAGCTCGCGGACGAGGATGTCGGAGCGACCCTCCATGAACAGCGCGACCTCGTTGATCCGCGCCTTGTAATCGTCTGAGCCGATCCGTCTCTCGCACGGGCCCGGGCAGCGCTTGATGTGGAAGTCGAGACAGACCTTGCCCTGCTTGAAGATCTCGTCGGAGCACGTGCGGAACGGCAGCAGCTGGCGGATCGACTTCACGGTCGAACGGAGCGACTGCGCCGACGTGTACGGGCCGAAGTAGAGCGCGCCGTCGTTCTGCACCCGGCGCGAGTAGTGCACGCGCGGAAACTCCTCGGTCACCGGCAGCTTGAGGTAAAGGTAGTTCTTGTCGTCCTTCAGCCTGATGTTGAATCGCGGCCGGTAGTTCTTGATGAGGTTGTTCTCTAGGACGAGCGCCTCCACCTCGTTCGCGGTTGTGACGAACTCGAAGTCGTTCGCCTTGCGGATCAGCTCGGCCACGCGCGCCGTCTGCGCGTAGCCGGGCGTGAAGTACGAGCGCAGTCGGTCGCGCAGGCGCAGCGCCTTGCCTACATAGATCACCTGGCTCTTGTGGTCGCGGAACATGTAGACGCCAGGGCTCTCGGGAACGGCCTTGAGCCGCCGCTTGATCGTTTCTTCGAGAGTCACAGCCATGTCTGTGGCCGATTTTAGGAATCCGTAGACTCGATGCCGTGAGTCAGCTACCTCCCGCCTCCGCCGGGGGCGCGCCGATGGTCCAGAGCCGGCGCGGCCAGCAAAACACCCTGGCCATCGTCAGCCTCGTCTCGGCGGGGCTCTCGATCTTCGGCCATATACCCCTGCCGGGCGTGGGCGGCGGGACCCTGGCCCTGGTCGCGATCATCACCGGGGTGATGGCGCGAGGTCAGATCGCGCGGAATGGAGAGCGAGGCATGTGGATGGCCAACGTCGGGCTGATCCTTGGCATCCTGCATTTCGCCCTGCTCATGCTGTTCATCCTCGTCGTGCTCTTCGCGATCTTCGTGCTGGGGATCGTGATGTTCGGACATTCACGCTAGACGGGCCAGGCTATAGGATGGGCCGCGATGTCTGATCCATCGGGCCCGACACCGCCGCCGCCACCCCCGCCGTCCCAGCCGCCGCCCCCACCTGCCGGGCCCCCGGGATACCAGCCACCCCCCGGTCCGACCGGGTATCAACCGCCTCCGGGTCCGATGGCGCAAGGGCAGCCGTACTTCTCTCCTGGCTCACCGGGCTACATGCCGCCGGGGATCGGCCCTGCGGCTGCTGGAGCAGGCATCCTCTACCAGTTCACAGGCCACGCGCTGTGGTCGATCGGCTGCGGCCTCGTGTCGATCGTCGTGCCGTTCGTCTCTAACTTCTACTTCCCAATCCTCCCGATCATCGGCTTCTTCTACGGGATCCAGGCGATCCGCCGCGGCCGTGTGATCGGGGGCGCCATCGGTCTGGTGCTTTGCGCTGTTGGAGGCGTGGTCGCCTATGTGGCAAGCCCTCTAGGACCGCACTAAGCCCGGCCGATCCGCCGGTCAGGCGGTCTCATCTCCCTGTTTGCCTCGGGACTGCTTAACCGCTAGACCGCCCTCGCCCGGTATCACCAAGATCGGGAAGACCGCGGCGAGAACGGACAGGGCCACCGCCACCCACAGCGCCCCTTCGAGCGACCACGCGATCAGGGGTCCCGCCAGCGCCGAGCCGATCGGCGACCCGATCGTGTTGAGCGACATCGATACGGCGAAGACGCGGCCGAACCTGGCCGGGTCTGTCCTCCGCTGGCGAAGCGTGAACAGGGCGATGTCGAACGGACCGTTGAAGAAACCGATCGCCGCCATGGCGATCGCGACAACGCCGATCGTCGGCGCGAGCGGGATCGCCGCCATCCCCGCGGCGACGAGCAGGATCGAAACGACCATGAGCTGCCTCTCACGCCCGGCGGTTCGCATGCGTCCGGTGATGAGTGCCGACACCACTCCCGCGGCGCCCATCAGCCCCCACAGGTAGCCGACCGTCGCGGCGCCTTGGTGCAGCTGTCCCAGCACCAGGACCGGCACCGTGATGACCATGCAGCCCCAGCCGACGCTCCACATGCTCAGCGTCAGCGCTATGCCGCCGATCGTTCGATCGCGGACGACATAGAGCAGCCCTCGCCATGCGTCCGCGAGCACGTGGCTGTCCGCATGTCTCGACCCCGGGTCGCGAACGCTCAGCATCGCGATGCCTGCGGCGGCGAAAAGCGCCGCGGCGGCGACGAGCGCCCATTCGCCGCCGGCCAGGGCCACCAACACGCCCGCGAGCGGAGCACCTATGAGGTGCGAGAGGACGTGGCTGCTGCTGTCAAAAGCATTCGCGCGCTCCCAGAGATGACTTGGTACGAGGATCGGAAAGAGAGATCGCGCCCCGGCGGCGCTCAGCGGTCCAGTCAGCGATGCGACGCCGCAGATCGCAAGCAGCACCGGCGCGGACAGCGCGTGGCGAGCGGACAGGCCCGCGATGAGGATGAGCGTGGCCGCGGCGATCAGGTAGTCGAGCGTCACCAGCCGGGCGCGGCCATAACGGTCGAGCAGCGCGCCCGCGATCGGGGACAGAAGGAGTCCCGGCAATAGGAGCAGGGAGGTCGCGGCGCCCGCCAGCTGCGGCGACTGGTAACGCGACAGGACGAACAGCACCAGCGCGACGGACAACATCTGGCCGCTGATCCGGCCGAGCAGAAGGCTTACAACGAGTCGCGGAAAGCCCTGGACACGAAGAAGCGCGCCGTAGCCGAGGTCCCTTTCGGTTTGGGCTGTGGTTCTCAGCCGACAGCGACTCGCGGCCGGCGCGACCGGCCCGCGCCGTTGGAAGATGCGGTGCTCTTCCTCGCCCTGGCTAGGGGCTCGCGCAAGTACTCGCCCGTCGCCGACTTGCGGTTCGCCGCGAGCTGCTCCGGCGTGCCTTCCGCGATGACGTAGCCGCCCTTGTCGCCGCCCTCCGGCCCGAGATCGATCAACCAGTCGGCGGTCTTGAGCACGTCGAGGTTGTGCTCGATCACGACGACAGTGTTCCCGTGCTCGACCAGGCGGTGCAGCACAGCCAGCAGCCGTTCCACGTCGACGTAGTGCAGACCGGTCGTCGGCTCGTCGAGCAGGTACAGGGTTCGTCCCGTATCGCGACGCGAGAGCTCCGAGGACAGCTTGACGCGCTGCGCCTCTCCGCCCGAGAGCTGGGTCGCCGGCTGGCCGAGCCGGATGTAGCCCAGGCCGACGTCGTGCAGCGTCCGCAGCTTGGTTTTGATCGGCGGCACGTTCTCGAAGACGTCCAGCGCCTCGTCGACGGTCATCTCGAGGACCTCGGAGATCGAGTGGCCGCGGAACTTGACCTCCTGCACCTCGCGCGAATAGCGAGTCCCGTGGCAAACATCGCACGGCACGTACACGTCGGGCAGGAACTGCATCTCGATCTGGATGATCCCGTCGCCCTGGCACGCCTCGCACCGCCCGCCCTTCACGTTGAAGCTGAACCGGCCCGGCTTGTAGCCGCGCATCTTCGCCTCCGGCAGGCTCGCGAAAAGGTCGCGAATGTGCGTGAACATTCCCGTGTAGGTCGCCGGGTTGCTGCGCGGCGTGCGCCCGATCGGGGACTGGTCGATGTCGATCGCCTTGTCCAGGTGCTCCAGGCCCTCGACAGCGGTGTGCGGCCCGGGTCGTTCCTTGGCGCGGTAGAAGAACTGCGCGACCTTGCGGCTCAGGATGTCCGTGATGAGCGACGACTTGCCAGAGCCGCTCACGCCGGAGATCGCGACGAAGCACCCGAGCGGGATCGCTACGTCGATGTCCTTGAGATTGTTCGCCCGCGCGCCGCGAATCACGAGCTTCTTGCCGCTGCCCTTCCGGCGCTCCGCCGGCACGGCGATCATCCGGTCGCCCCGGAGGAATGCGGCGGTGATCGAGTTCGGGTCGCGCAGCACCTCCTCGACCGGGCCCGCGGCGATGATCTCGCCTCCATGCTCGCCGGCCGCAGGCCCGATGTCGACCATGTAGTCGGCCGACCGGATCGTCTCCTCGTCGTGCTCGACGACGATCAGCGTGTTGCCGAGGTCTCGCAGGCTGAGCAGCGTGTTGATCAGCCGCCGGTTGTCCCGCTGGTGGAGGCCGATCGACGGCTCGTCCAGGATGTAGAGCACGCCCATCAGCTTCGATCCGATCTGGGTCGCTAGCCGGATCCGCTGTGACTCCCCACCGCTCAGCGTGTTCGCCGGCCGCTCGACGGTCAGGTAGTCGAGGCCGACGTCGATCATGAACTGCAGCCGCTCGCGGATCTCCTTCAGGATGCCGCGCGCGATCAGCTGCTCGCGCTCGCTCAGGTCCAGCTTGTCGAAGAACGCGATCGCGTTGTCCACCGACAGCCGCGTGACGTCCGCGATGTTCTGGTCCGCGACCGTCACCGCGAGCGACTCGGGCTTCAGTCTTCGTCCCTTGCACGCGGGGCAGGGCTTGTCCGACATGTACCGCTCGAGCTCGGCCTTCAGATACTCCGACTGCGTCTCGTCGTAGCGCCGCTGCAGGTTGGCGACCACGCCCTCGAACGGCGACTCGTACCAACGCGAGTGCCCGTACTGGTTCTTGTAGCCGAAGCGAATCTTCTTTTCGCCCGTCCCGTTCAGGAGCAGGCCCTGCTGCTGTTTCGTCAGCTTCGACCACGGCTTGTCCATGTCGATGCCGAAGTACTGGCTCACCGACTCGAGCAGCTCGGGATAGAAGAACTGCGACTTGCTCCAGGCCGCGACCGCGCCTTCGCGCAGGGACAATGATGGATCCGGCACGACGAGGTCCGGGTCGACGACCAGCTGCGAGCCGAGGCCCGTGCACACCGGACACGCGCCGTGCGGATTGTTGAACGAGAAGTTGCGTGGCTCGGGCTCGGGCACGCTCGTCCCGTCGTACGGACACGCGAAGGCCTGCGACATCTGGATCTCGTCGAACTTTTGAGGGGGGCCTCCCCCCTTCGCGGCGGCCGAGCGGAGCCCGTCCGCCGCACCCCCCTGACCGTCAACGGGCGCAACGATGACCAGGCCCCCGCCCAATCGCGCAGCGGTTTCGATGGACTCGACCAGCCTCGTCCGCTGCTCCGGACCGATCACGATCCGGTCGACCACCACCTCAACGTCGTGCTTCTTGTTCTTGTCCATCGGGATCTGCTCGCCGATCTCGTACAGGCTTCCGTCCACCCGCACGCGTACGAAGCCCGACTTGCGGACGTCCTCGATCAGCGAGCGATACTCGCCCTTGCGGCCTTTGACGACCGGGCCGAGGACCATGATCCGCGTTCCCTTCGGCAGCTTCTCGACGTGGTCCGCCATCTGGTCAACGGTCTGCCTCCGCACCTCGCGCCCGCAGACCGGGCAGTGCGGGTGGCCGACCCGCGCGTAGAGCAGTCGCAGGTAGTCGTACACCTCGGTGACCGTGCCCACCGTCGAGCGCGGGTTCTTCGACGTGCCCTTCTGGTCGATCGAGATCGCCGGCGACAGCCCTTCAATGATGTCGACGTCCGGCTTCTCCATCTGTCCGAGGAACTGGCGGGCGTAGGAGGAGAGCGACTCGACGTAACGCCGCTGCCCTTCGGCGTAGATCGTGTCGAAGGCGAGCGAGGACTTGCCGGACCCCGAAAGGCCGGTGAAGACGACGAGCTTGTCCCGCGGGATGGTCAGAGTGACGTTCTTGAGGTTGTGCTCTCGCGCCCCGCGGATCGTGATCTGGTCAGTCGGCATTCGGACCTTCGGTTATTCCTTCTCTCGTGTGATTGCAAACGTCCCGCTGGCCGTGGCGACCAGGCGCCCCGCCGCCTCGACGCGGCACTCCGTCACCGCGGTTCGCCGCCCCGCGTGAACGACACCACCCGTCGCGCGCAGCGTCTCCCCGACCTTCGCCGCCGAGATGAAGCTGAGCTTCAGGTCGAAGCTCATCGCGCGCACTACGGCGGGCTTGATGGTGCGCAGCGAGCGACCCATCGCCGAGTCGGCCAGCGCACTGATCATGCCACCGTGGACGAACCCAGCGTGATTTGCCATGTCGGCGGTGGGCGTCATCTCGACCACCGCGCTTCCCTCTCCGGTCTCGACGAGCTCGATCCCGAGCCACTGCCACGCGGGCGACACCACCTCGGTCGGGCTACTCACGACCCTGACCCTCCGGAACCGGCATGCACGTGGACGACGCACGCGCGATCAGCCGGTCGCGGTCGTCGAAGACGTCCGCCTCGCTGAAGAGGAGGGTCTGCCGCATCTCGATCACGCGGCCCACGGCTCGCAGCCGGCCCTCCACCGCCGGACGGACGAAGTTGATCTTGAGCTCGATCGTGGTGTTCCACATCCCGTCTTCCTGAAGGGTGGCGAGGGTCATCCCCATCGCGGCGTCTGCGATCTGGGTGATCACGCCCCCCTGGACCACGCCGCCGCCATGCCGGTGCTGCGGGCCCGCGATCAGCTCGAGCACGACGCGGCCGGGCTCCGCCTCGGTGATGCGGGCGCCCAGGGTTTCCATCCAGCCGGCGGGCGGGGCGGCCAGCAGGGCCTTTGCTCGCTCGGCGTTTTGAACGTGTTCTATTTCTCTTGACATTCAGATATCGGCCGAGTAGGCTACGAGTTGAACATGTTCAAGTTCTGAATAAAGCTGGGGTGAACTGAAATGGACCTTCGACTCGCGGACTACTTCATCTACCTTCTGGCCAGCGTGATGCTGACGGTCTGGGTCGGCACTACGCTCTTTCGCAACGGGCGGCCCTTCCTCATCTCCGTCTTCAAAGAGCCTGGGCTGGCCGACTCGGTCAACCGCCTTCTTGTCGTCGGGTTCTACCTGATCAACTTCGGCGCGGCGGCCCTGCTCATCAACGCGGGCGGCGCGCCCAACTCGGTCGCCGACATGATCCAGGAGACCGTGACCCGTCTCGGGGTCGTGCTGCTCGTCCTGGGCGCCATGCACTTCTTCAACCTGCTCGTCTTCCACCTCATCCGCAGGCCGCTGCGCAACAGGGTGCCTGAGGCCATCAACTACAACCCCTACCAGCCGAGCCCGGGAGCCTAGCCGTTGGCGATCGCTCCGCCGAAGACCAGGCGAGGAGAGACCTCGAGGGCGGCCATTCTCGGCGCCGCCCTCGACCTCTTCCAGCAGCGCGGCTACGACGCGACCACGATGCGCGCCATCGCCGACCACGCCGGCGTCTCGCTGGGCAGCTCGTACCACTACTTCCCCTCCAAGGAGCATCTCGTCCTCGAGTTCTACCGGCACACGCACGAGCTGCATGCCGCCGCGATCGCGCCTCTGCTCAGCCGCGAGAAGGACCTGGCTTCGCGCCTGCGCGGGACCATCCGAGCGGTGGTGATCACGTGCGAGCCGTTCCACACGGTGGCCGGATCGATCTTCAGCACCGTGGCCAACCCATCCAGTCCACTGAATCCATTCGGCGCCGCGGCCAAGCCGCTGCGAGATGAGGTCGTCGCGCTCTACGCGGAGGTCGTGCGCGGCTCGGACGCTCGCGTCCCGAACGACATCGCGGAAATGCTGCCGCTGATGCTCTGGCTCTACCAGATGGGGATCCTGTACTTCTGGATCTTCGACCGCTCGCCCGGCCGCCTTCGCACGCTCGAGGTGATCGACGAGACGACCGACCTCATCGTGCGGCTGATCGGCCTGGCGAACGTGCCGATCCTGCGCGGCTCGCGCAAGCGCATCCTCGGCATGATCAAGAACATCGTCGAAGGCGCTTAGGGGCCTCGTCGCGTCTTTCTCCAGTTCCTGACCATCGTCTTCTGCTTGGGCGCGGCTCCGATGGCCATGGCGACCTCGGCGTCGTCCTCCTTCGGGGTGTCCTCGCCTGACAGGCGACGCCGCAGCTTGATGATCTTGTCGCGCACGCGCGCCGCGTCCTCGAACTGCAGTTCCTTCGACAGCCGGCGCATCTCCTTCTCCAGGTCGCGCACGATCGCGAGCAGGTCCTCGCGTGGCACGCCCGCGCCGGCCATGATCTCGATCGCGTCGGCCTGCAGGTCGTTCTCGTTGATCTCCAGGGCGTAGATCGCCTTCTTCACGCTCTCGGGCGTGATGCCGTGCTCGGCGTTGTACGCCGTCTGGCGCGTGCGCCGCCTCTCGGTCTCGTCCAGCGCCTTGCGCATCGAATCGGTGATCGAGTCCGCGTACATCACCACGTGCCCTTCGACGTTTCGCGCCGCGCGCCCGATGATCTGGATGAAGGACCGGAAGGCGCGGAGGTATCCCTCCTTGTCCGCATCGAGGATGCCGATGAACGCGACCTCGGGCAGGTCGAGACCCTCGCGCAGCAGGTTGATCCCGACCACGACGTCGACCTCTCCGCTGCGCAGCGCCGTGAGCACCTCGATCCGCTCCATGGCGTCCAGCTCGGAGTGCAGGTAGCGGACCTTCACGCCATACTCGCGCAAGTAGTCGGCGAGGTCTTCGGCGAATCGCTTGGTCAGCGTGGTCACCAGCGAACGCTGTCCGAGCTCAGCACGTCTCTTCACCTCAGCGAGGAGGTCGTCGATCTGTCCCTCGGTCGGCCGCACCTCGACTGTCGGATCGACAAGGCCGGTGGGGCGGACGACCATCTCGACGGTCCGCTGCGACCGCCGCATCTCGTAGTCGCCGGGCGTCGCAGAGACGTAGATCACGTTCCCCGCGCGCTCCTCCCACTCCTCGAAGCTGAGCGGCCGGTTGTCGAAGGCGCTCGGCAGACGGAACCCGTATTCGACGAGCGCCGCCTTGCGCGCGCGGTCTCCGCCGAGCATCCCGTTGATCTGCGGCACCGCGACGTGCGACTCGTCGACGAAGATCAAAGTGTCGTCGGGCAGGAAGTCCATCAGCGTGTAGGGTGCCTCGCCCGGCTGGCGGCGCGTGAGATGTCGAGAGTAGTTCTCGATCCCCGCGCACGTCCCTGTCTCGCGCAGCATCTCCATGTCGAAGTTCGTCCGCTGGCGCAGGCGCTGCGCCTCGAGCAAGCGCCCATGGTCCTCGAACCATTTGCACCGCTCCTCGAGCTCCGCCTCGATGTCGGTCATCGCAAGCCGCAGCTTGTCCGTGGGCGTCACGTAGTGCGACGCCGGGAAAACCGTGAACTCCTCCTTCGTGCCGAGGATCTCGCCCGTGACGGCGTCGAGCTCCTGGATGCGCTCGACCTCGTCGCCGAAGAACTCCACGCGATAAACCCGCTCCTCGTTGGCGGGGACGAGGTCGACCACGTCGCCCCTCACCCGGAAACGCAAGCGAGCCAGGTCGTAGTCGTTGCGCTCGTACAGCATCTCGGTGAGCTTGCGCAGGAAGACCTCGCGCCGGATCGACTGACCTTTCTCCACATGCAGCGACTCGCCCATGTAGTCCTCGACGGAGCCAATGCCGTAGATGCAGCTCACGCTCGCGACCACCAGCACGTCACGCCGCGTCAGCAGGTCCTGCGTCGTGGAGTGGCGCATGCGGTCGATGTCGTCGTTGCGGCTCGAGTCCTTTTCGATGTAGGTGTCGGTCCGCGCGATGTAGGCCTCGGGCTGGTAGTAGTCGTAGTAGCTCACGAAGTACTCGACCGCGTTGTCGGGCAGCAGGCGGCGAAACTCGGCGCACAGCTGGGCCGCCAGCGTCTTGTTCGGGCTGAGGACCAGGACCGGCCGCTGAAGCTGCTCGACCGCCCATGCCATCACGTTGGTCTTGCCGCTGCCGGTCACGCCGAGGAGGACCTGCTGGCTCAGCCCCGACTGGACGCCTTCGACCAGCCGCGCGATCGCCTCAGGCTGGTCGCCGGCCGGCTTGAAGGGTGCGTCGACACGAAAGGTGTTGGGCATCGGAGAAGCCTAATTCTAAGGCGCACAAACGTTCGGCGACCGTGGCTCACGGTAAGGTCAGGATCATCGCCTCCACGACCGATCCGGCCTTGATGCCCTGGTCGCCGGCGGGGACCCGGATCAGCGCGTGGGCGCCCGCCAGCGACATCAAACGCGAGGATGACTGGGAGCCCGTCGTTTCCGCGACCAGCTCCGCGCCCTCGCGGTGCAGCGTCACCCGCTGGTACTCCGTGCGCTCCACGGTAGGTTTCGCGTCGTAGCCAAGGCGAACCGGAAGCGTCGGCCGGTGGAGCTGCGCGAAGCCCTGCATCTTGCGCAGGGCTGGCCGCACAAAGACCTCGAAGGTCACGAGCGAGGAGACCGGAAATCCAGGAAGGCCGAAGGCGACTTTTCCCGGGGCGTTGAGGGTTGCGAACGTGAACGGCTTCCCCGGCTTCAGCTTCACGCGGCCGACATGCACCGTGCCAAGCGACTCGAGCAGCGGCTTGACAAGGTCGTGCGTCCCCACCGACACGCCGCCAGACGTGACCAGGACGTCGGCCCGTCCGAGGGCGTTTTCGACGAGCCGGCGCAGCGGCTCAGGCTCGTCCGGCGCGATCCCGAGGACCTCCACCTCGGCCCCGGCTTCGCGCAGCGCCGCGAGGAGCGCCCAGCGGTTCGAGTCCGGGATCTGCCCCGGACCGGGCGGCCTCCCCACCTCGACGAGCTCGTCGCCGGTCGACATCAGCGCCACGCGCGGCCGGCGTCGCACGCCCAGCTCCGCGTGGCCGATGGCGGCGGCGAGGCCGATCTCGGCAGGTCCCAGCTGCATGCCGGCGACCAGCACCCGGTCCCCCGCGCCCATGTCGTCGCCAATCTTGTGAAAGTTCGTGCCGGCTTTGAGCCCGGGAGGCACCGTGACCCGGCCGGCGTCCACCCGCACGTCCTCGATCATGACCACCACGTCAGCTCCTTCGGGCACCACGCCGCCGGTCAGGATGCGAGCCGCGGTGCCTGGCTCGAGGCGGCCGAGGTACGGTCGCCCCGCCGCCGACTCACCGAGGACGCCCAGCGTCTTGCCGGCGTCGGCCGCGTGGAGCGCGTAGCCGTCCACGGCGCTCGACGGAAAGGCGGGCAGCGGCGAGGACGCGACGAGGTCGTCGGCCAGCACCCGGCCGTAGCACTCGGCGAGCCGCACCTGCTCGACGCC
>JGI12709J13192_1000020_pt1 | contig 24292 bp, 23 predicted proteins | sample BlaSpr_A8_OM3_M3_FD_13192 | JGI IMG/M metagenome (IMG submission 13192)
CCGGTACGGCTGCGCCGATCGCCGCCGCCGCGATGGCGACCAGCAATCCAAACAAACGAATCGGACTCTTCATCTACACGCCTCCTTGCGCGAAATCTGTGGATTTGCGCATGAGGCTGACGGGGGCGTATTTACGTGCGATGAAGCGCGGTCACAAAACTGAAATAAACCGAATCAACCGACATCGCCCTGGCGGCCGGGTTCAACCCGGCCGCGACTATGCCTCAAACGTCTGCCAAACGTCGCATCGAGTAGCTATTCAAACAATCCAAACCGTATTCCGGAAAGAGAGCAGGCCCGTCGCGCAGCGACCTACCTACTTGGGGCCCCCCACGGGGACACCTCTGGGTTCCCTCTCATAACCCCGTTGGGAGGCTGAACCAGAAGCGGGTGGTGTGGTCTCTCGATTCGGCGCCCACCTTGCCGCCCGACGCCTCGACGATCTGTTTGACGATGGCAAGCCCGATCCCTGCGCCGCCGCGCGCGGCGTCGCGCGATTTCTCCACTCGATAGAAGCGGTCGAAGATGTGAGGCAGGTCCTCGGCCGGAATGCCGTCACCGCTGTTGGTGATGGAGACCAGCACGGAAGAGCGGCTGGATTCGGCCTCGATGGAGGCATGGCCTCCGCGAGGCGTGTAGCGCGACGCGTTCTGCAGGAGATTGCCGAGCACCTGGGCGAGGCCGTCCGGCTCGGCTCGCACCGTGAGGCGCTCCGGGATCGCGAGATCGACCGCGATTTCTTTGGCCTCGAACGCCGGGCGCGCGACTTCGTACGCTGAGCGCACCGCCTGGTCGATCCGGACTTCCTCGTAGGCGAGCGCGCGGCCGGGGTGTTCGTTGTCGGCGAGCGCATCGAGCGAGCGCGAAAGGCGCACGAGCCGCTGCGCCTCCTCGTGGAGCGAGCCGAACTGTTCCGGAGTCGGCGCGATGACGCCGTCGCGAAGCGCCTCGAGATATCCCTGGAGGTTGGTCAGTGGAGTCCGGAGCTCGTGCGCAGCGTTGACGATGAAGTCCCTTCGTTCGCGCTCCTGGTCGGACAGGCTGTGCGCCATCCGGTTGAAGGAGTCGGCGAGCGAAGCCAGCTCGTCCGGGCCGGCGCGCGGCACGCGAGCGTCGTAGTCGCCGGCGGCGATCCTCTCCGCGGCGGCCGCCATCTGGCGCAGCGGCCGCGCGAGGCGCGCCGAAAGGACCACGGCAAGGATCGCGCTGACGAGCATCGCGATGACCACGGCGATCCCGAAGATCGTGGCCACGCCGTGATCGAACATCGACTGCGCTTCCGCGGCAGGGGTGCCCGCCTGGATCATCAAGCTGCTGAAGGTGGATTGGGCCACGACGAGCACGCCGATCGCGATGACCGCGATGGCGATGAGCGCAACCAGCACCGAGACGAGCGTGATGCCGGTCGCGAGGCTGCGCAGCCGGCGCATGGTTATGCGACCGCGCGGTAGCCGAGACCGCGCACGGTCACGATGTAGCGCGGAGTGCCGAGGTCCTCACCGAGCTTGTCTCGCAGCCTTCCGATGTGGACGTCGACGGTCCGCTCCAGGGCGTCGCCCTGGTGCGCGCCGTACAGCGAATCGAGCAGCGCCTGGCGGGTCATGACGCGACCGCGCGCCTGGACGAGCGCGACCAGCAGCCGGAACTCCGCCGGCGTGAGCGGCAACGCCTGACCCCCGCGCTTGACCTCGACGCGATCCAGGTCGATCGCGAGGTCGGCGTGCTCGAGGACTCCGTGCGACGCGCCTGCGCCGCCGTCCCGCGCGCGGCGAAGGACGGCCTTCACCCGGACCACCAGCTCGGCCGGTGAGAACGGCTTCGCCAGGTAGTCATCCGCCCCCTCGTGAATCCCATAGACGCGATCTGCCACAGCGCCTCGGGCGGACATGATCACGATCGGCACGCGCGAGCGCTCGCGGATGATTCGCATCAGGGCCAGACCGTCGAGCTCCGGGAGCATCAGGTCGAGCACGATCAGGCTCGGGTGAAAGTCGGTGAAAGCCCGCATCGCCGCCGGTCCGTCCGGTGCCGTGATCACGCGAAAGCCTTCGCGCTCGAGGTACGTCTTGACCAGCGAGACGATCTTGGGGTCGTCGTCGACGACCAGGATCGGCATCGCCATATGGCCCTCCATCGTAGGCGGACCTTACGTGGCCAATGTGACGGCCGTTTGAAGCGGCGATACTGGCCGAAGCGATCAACACCACACAGCTGGAGGGCGGCCGATGGCAGAGGCGATTCACACGACGAGGTTTCCAGGCGAGACGGACGCGTACCGGGAGGCGCGCAACGACCTCCTGAGGGACGAGATGGATCTGCGGCGCAAGATCGAGGCGGTGGCCGCGAAGCGCCGAAGCCTGCCCCTTGGCGGGGAGGTCAAGACCGACTACGTTTTCGACACTTCGTCACCAGGCGACAGGAGCTTCAAAACCGTGCGCCTCTCCGAGCTCTTCGCCCCGGGCAAGGACAGCCTGTTCATCTACAACTTCATGTTTCCGGAGCGCGTCGACAGCGACACTCCATGCCCGACCTGCACGTCGATCATCGACGCGGTCGACGGGGCGTCCCGGCATCTGGTGCAGCGGATCAACTTCGCCGTGGTGGCTAAGGCTCCGATCGACAGGTTCCGGGAGCATGGCAACCGTCGCGGTTGGCGGCATGCGGTGCTGCTGTCGTCGGCCGGAAACACGTTCAATCGTGACTATCACGCCGAAGAGCCAAGTGGCCAGCAGTCGCCTTTCGCGCACGTCTTTACGCGGCGCGGCGGCAAGATCCACCACACGTGGAGCAGCGAGCTGTGGTTCGCCAAGAGCGACCCGGGCCAGGACATGCGTCACGTCGACTTCATGTGGCCGATGTGGCACATCTTCGACACCACGCCGGACGGCCGCGGCACCGACTGGGGGCCCCAGCTCGAGTACTGAGCGCCGTCAGCCGCCCCTCATCTCTCTGTCGTATTCCGGGAAGTAGCGCTGGATCACGGCGAGGTCGAAGCTCCTCAGGATCGAGCTCGCCGGCTCGCGCCGGAGCAGGAATTCGAAGCTGCGGGCCACGAGATCCTCGACATCCCCGCGCGGCGAGCCCGTGCTGTGGCCCCATCGCTCCAGGTCGGCGCCAGTCACGGTCACCACGTGCTCCGTCCGATGGCCGCCCTGGTCGACCGTGACCTGACAGGACCAGACCCCACCCTCGAGCTGGGCTCGCACCTCAACCATGAGCTTGATTCCTCACGATATTTAAGAGACGCACACGTCAAGCAATTGATAATTGACAAATGTTTGCGGGCCAGCTCATGGACGCGATCCCGGCGGCCCTCCTCGTCTATGACGCCCAAGGCGTCGTGGTCGACGCGAACGACGCGGCGCTTGCGGTCCTCGGCCTGAGCAAGACGGACCTTATCGGTTCCAGCGCGGACGGCGCGAACTGGCTGGTCGTGGAGTCTCCGCCCGACACGCCGCTCACGGTCCATCCCGCGGTCGCGGCGATCAAAAGCCGCCAGGCGGTGCGCGGCGTGCTGGTCCGGGCGCACAGGCCTGACGGGGCGGACGTCTGGCTCCAGGTGGACGCCGTCCCAGAGGAAAGTAATCCAACTTACGGAATGCGCGTGGTCGCGAGCCTCACCGACGTCACATATCTCATCTCTCACAGCCGGGTCACGAGGCGCTCCTCGGGCGATCACATCGTGGACGAGGTCACCGACCAGCTCGCTCAGACGCGGCTCGAGCCCCGCGCGATCCTGACCACGCTTACCCGAACCCTCAGCCGGCTGAAGCCCGGCACCTGGATCGCGTCCCTGATGGGCAAGGATCCGACGGACATGCTCGTCGTCGCGAGCAACGACTACGACGACGGGCATGAGGATTTCGCGGCCGAATACGTCGACGCAATGAAGGCGGGAGGACACCTCAACGCGACTCCCCTCTCCTCGGGGGTGATCGAATCCGGACAGCCGCTCGTGATCCCGAATATCTCGGTCGGCGAGCTGATGGGGCACTTGAACGACGAGGTCCGCGACTACCTAGACAAGAACCCCTGGCTTGATGCCGACGTGCAGCTCGGCATCATCGTCGTGCCGATGCGGGCACGTGGAGCGACTATCGGCACCCTCGGCCTGTTCGAGCGCCGGACTTCGAATCCGATGTCGCCGAAAGACATCACGTGGATGCAGGCGATCGCGGACAGGGCCGGCCTCGCCGTCGAGAACGCTCAGCTGTATGAGGACGCCGTCAAGAGGCTGGAACGGCTCACGGCCCTGCAGAGCGTGAGCCTGGCCGTCAGCGCCAGCCCCGACCTGCGCCTGACCTTGAAGGTGATCCTTGACCACGTCACGTCCCAGCTCAAGGTCGACGCGGCCGACGTGCTGCTCCTCGACGAGGTCGACAACACGCTGACCCTGGCGGCGAGCACGGGCTTCCTCGCCACCGCGGTGCCTGACTACCGGCTGCCCGCGGATGAAGGAATTCCCGGACGGGCGGTGATGAGCCGCCGGATCGAGACCGTCACCGCCCTAAGCGCCTTCTCACAGTTCCGCCGACGATCGCTCTTCGCCAGGGAGGGCTTCAAGACGTACGGAGCGGTGCCGCTCGTGTCGCGCGGCAAGCTGCTCGGCGCCCTCGAGGTCTTCCACCGCTCGGCTTTGAGCCCTGATCAGGAGTGGGTGGCGTTCCTCGACGCCCTCGGCAGCGTCGCCGCGGTGGCGATCGACAGCGCGCAGATGCAGGCGCGGCTCAGGCAGACCCGCGCAGGCGAGCTGTCGGGCCGGACCTCCAGGGCTGCGCCCGACATCAGCCAGGTCGAGAAAGAGATCCTCCGGCTGGCGGTCGGAGGCATGACCAACCGGGAGATCGCCGGCGAAGTCCACCTCAGCCAGAACACGGTCAAGTTCCACATGCGCCAGATCCTGCAGAAGACCGGAGTGGCCAACCGCACCGAGCTGGCCCACACCGCGGCCAAAGAAGGCTGGCTTTAATCATCTGGATTAACAGAACTACCCACCTGGGTAGCTAATTCGTCCTTCGGGGAGGAGCCGGTAAGCAACTGCTTGTTTACGCTCAAGAGTCCGAAGGATCGTGATCGTCTCACGAGGCGTAGCCGGGTGGGTAGGCGGCGGGAAACGTCTCGTGGCCGGGTCCAGGAAGACGGCCGCCGTCACGATCCTTTGCCTGGCGAGCCTCGCCCTGGCGGCGACCCCGGCGACGGTCGGCATGCTGGTCCTGCTCGGGATCGGCCCATGACAGTCCGGGACGGTATGACCCTCGGGCCATACCGGGTGGTGGAGCGCATCGGCCGCGGCGGGATGGCCAGCGTGTACCGCGCCTACCACCCGGGCCTCGACCGCTACGTCGCGATCAAGGTCCTGCCCGAGTTCCTCGCCGAAGACCCGTCTTACCACGAGCGGTTCCAGCAGGAGGCCAGGTCGGTCGCCAGGCTGAAGCATCCGAACATCGTCGAGGTCTTCGACTTCGGCTACCAGGAAGACCTCGCCTACCTCGTGATGGAGCTGGTCGACGGCGGAACTCTCGCCGACCAGCTCGGCCGGCCGATGGAGCTCATCAAGGTCGTCGAGATCCTGAGCCAGCTAGCCGGAGCCCTGGACTATGCGCACGCTCAGGGCATCCTCCATCGCGACATCAAGCCCTCGAACATCCTGATCCGCAAGGACGGCACCCCGGTGCTCGGCGACTTCGGCCTGGCCAGGATGGTCGGGCCGATGCGAAGGCTGACCAGCTCCGGGACCGTGATGGGAACGCCTGAATACATGTCGCCGGAGCAGGCCGAGGACGAGCCGATTGCGGCCGCCTCGGACCGCTACTCATTCGCGGTCGTGGCGTACGAGATGCTGACCGGGCGCGTGCCCTTCGAGGCGACCACCCCGGCGGCCGTCCTCCTATCGCAGGTGACGAAGTCGATGCCGCCCACCCGCGAGCTCAAAGGCGAGCTTTCAGCTCACCTCGAGGGTGCGCTGCGCCGTGGATTGGCAAAACGTCCCGAAAACAGGTATCCGTCCGCGGCCGAGTTCGTAGCTGCGCTCCAACCGGCCGCATGGCCGAGCCGCGACGGCGATGATGCCCGCCCCGTCACGCCGTCCACGCGGCGACTCTCGGCGCGGCGTGAGCGGACGCCGGTGGTCCTGGTCGTCGACGACGGCGCGGCCAACCGGGAGCTGATCGAAGCGTGCCTGGAAGGCGTCGATTGCGAGGTCCGCACGGCCGAAGACGGCCAGTCGGCGCTGCAGGCGATGCAGTCGTCGCTGCCCGACCTCGTCCTGCTCGACGTTCAGATGCCGGGCATGGACGGCTACGAGGTTTGCAGGCTCATCAAGTCGAACGCACGCTCGCGGCTGGTGCCCGTCGTCATGATCACCTCGCTCGACCGGACGACCGACCGCGTCCGTGCCCTGGAATCCGGCGCCGACGATTACATGACCAAGCCGGTCGACCGCGTGGAGCTCGTGGCGCGAGTCCGCTCCGCGCTGCGCCTGAAGGCCGTCTACGACTCGCTGGACAGCGCTGAGCAGGTCATCTTCGCGCTGGCCGCCGCGGTGGAGGCCAAGGATCCATTCACGGAGGCTCACACGCAGCGCGTCGCCGAGTCGGCCAGGCTCATCGGGGCGCGCCTGGGCCTCGTCACGTCGGACCTCGACACGCTCTACCGCGGAGGCATCATCCACGACATCGGAAAGATCGGCGTGCCCGACGCCATCCTGCTCAAACCGGGCCCGCTCGACGCTGAGGAGCGGACGCGGATGCAACTCCACCCGGTCATCGGAGAGAACATCGTTGCCCCCCTCCGTTCGGGAGTCGACCTGCTGCCGATCATCCGCAGCCACCATGAGCGCTTCGACGGAACGGGCTATCCCGACGGGCTTGCCGGCTCGAAGATCCCCCGCCTCGCACGCATCGTCGCGGTCTGCGACGCCTTCGACGCGCTGGTAAGCGACCGTCCGTACCGCCGCCGCATGTCTGTGTCCGACGCTCTGAGCACGCTGACCACGGGCGCCGGGCGGCAGTGGGATCCCGAGGTCGTCGAGGCGCTCATCAAGGAACTGCCCGCTGTCACGAACCAGGGGGCGGCCTGAGTGCAAGGGTTCGTGGCTGCTGTTCCGCAATTCGACCATCCCCTCCTTCGGAGCTGGCATGTCACTGGGGCTATCGCCCTAGTGGCTGCCGGCGTTATGCATTCATGAAATCGCAACGGCTGGTCCTGGTCGTCGAAGACAACGAGGCAAACCAGATGCTGGTGCGAGCGGTCCTCGAGCTTGAGGGCTACCGGGTCGAGATCGCCGGGTCGGCGCCGGAGGTGCGCGACATGCTGCGCGATGCGGTGCCCGACCTTGTGCTCATGGACGTCCAGCTCCCCAGCCTAGACGGGCTGTCGCTGACGCGCGAGCTCAAGGCCGAGGCCTCCACCGCGCATATCCCGATCGTCGCGCTCACCGCGCATGCGATGACCGGTGATCGTGAGCTGGCCCTGAACGCAGGATGCATGGGCTACATCGCAAAGCCGATCGACACCCGCACGTTTGGCGATCAGGTCAGGGCCTATCTGGAAGAGGCTGCCGATGACGGCGGGCGTCTCGATAAAGAGGTTTCGTGATGAAAGGTGCGCGCATCCTCGTCGCCGACGATGACCCGGCGAGCCTGGAGCTGATCACATACTTCCTCCGGTCAGAGGGCTACCAGGTGGCGAACGCCTCTGACGGCAACCTCGCGCTGGGCATGGGTACGACCGGCGAGTTCGACCTTGTGATCCTCGACATCCACATGCCGATGTATGACGGAGTCGAGGTTCTCCAGATGCTGCGGAAGCGGCACATCCGCCGCCCGATCAAGGTCATCGCTCTCACGGCGGACAACACGCCGGAGACACGCGATGCGCTCGAAGCGAGCAGAGTCGACGGTTTCATCGTCAAACCGGTCGACCTGAAGAGGCTGAGCCAGATGGTGAGCCGCCTGACGGCGGCCAAACCGGCGAAGTGATCGCCGCCCCGGCGCTAGTCCTGGCGGAACGCTGTCTCCGCGTCCGCTAGCCGGGGCTCAGGTTCAGGCGCGGCGGCTCCAACCTCCGGAAGGTGGAGGGCGAACGTGCTGCCCCGACCAGGCTTTGACTCGACCGTGATGTCGCCACCCTGCAGCCGGGCGAGCTGGCGGGAGAGGTAGAGACCTAGCCCGGTTCCAGGCAGGTGCTGCGTCTCCGGAGTCATCACGCGGCCAAACCGCGTGAAGAGAGCCGACATGTGCTGCGGTGCGATACCGATCCCCTCGTCTTTCACGGTCACCAGCGCCTCTCCCTTGGCCGCCGACACCTCGCACTGCACGGCCCCGCCCGCGGGCGAGTACTTGAGCGCGTTGCTGATCAGGTTCGTGATGATCGTCTGGCTTCGCTCGACGTCGACCCGGACCTCCAACGGGCGACGCGGCACCTTGAGCGTTAGCTCATGGTTCTTGTCGACCAGCGGGCGCGCGCTCTCCACCGCGTTGCGTGCGATGTCGCGCAGGTCGGTGACCTTCAGGTCGGCGATCAGTCCGCCTTCCTCCAGACGCGCCGATTCGATCATCTGCTCGATCAGGGCGCTCATCTCCGAGACCTTGGCATCCATGACCTCGGCCGCTTTGCGCCCGCGCTCGTTCAAAGGGCCGAGGATGCCGTCCTCCATCATCGAGACATAGCCGCGGATCACAGTCATCGGGCCGCGCAGCTCATGGGACGCAAGGTTGAGGAACTGTGACTTGCTCTTCTCGAGCGCGGCGATCCGCTCGGTGACCCGCGCCCGCTCGAGGCCCGCCGTCACGGCGTTGGCGTACGACCCAAGCTGGATTACCTCCTCAGTGCCGAACAGCGGAGTAAACGGGCCCGCGATCACTCCCATCGTCCCAGGCCCTTCCGAGAGATGAAGTGGAACTGTGATGATCTGCGACCCTTCTTCCCCGGCTACCCCGAGAAGGCCCTCGAGGCTCCCCGTCCGCGTCGCCATGATCCCTTCGACCATGGCCGCGTCAAGGCCGGGTGTCGCTGCCATCAAAGAACCATCGGAGTCGACGATGAAGGCACCCCTCGCTCCGACGAGCCGCATCGCCCATACGCTCGCCTTTTCCGCCATCGTGCTGCGGTCGGGGCTGAAGATCAGCAGGTCTTGCATCGCGCCGCGGAGCGCGTTCTCCTCCCCCATCCGCCAGATGCGGCGCAGGATCGACGGAGGCGCGAAGCTGACGTAGATCACCGGGACCACGGCAAGCGCGAGCAGCTGCGTGATCGTGATTGCGAGCGGGCTCTGCAGCGCGCTGCCGCCGAGCACGTCGACGAACAGGATCGCGATGAGGACCGCGAACCCAAAGCTCAGCGCACGCATGCGTGCCTTCTGGACGCCCGGCAGGCTGTTGCTCGCGAGCCAGAATCGAACGATCGGCTCGCCGGTGAAGATCGCCCAGGCTCCAATCAAGACCAGCGCGAGCAGGGTCGTCACCGCCCCACCGGCGTGCGTTGCCAGCGTGATGTCGACCAGGCCGGCGACGATGGAGAGCGCCAGCAGGCCGTAAGCCGCACGGAGGGCGGTCTGGCTCAGGGGGATGAACTCGTTCCGGAACAGAAGGACGAAAAACCCCGAGAGCATGAAGGCGACGATCTCGACGGCGGAGAGCAGGAGAGGAGGGTGCGCGGGGTCCTGCAGCCGGCCCCCGACGGCGACCACGGCCAGGAACACCAGCGCCAGGGCAAGCTTTCCCTCCGCCCGGTTGCGCTTCCGGTACCACTGAAGGGACACGAGCACGCCGAGTGCCGCGAATCCGGCTGCGGCCAGGTCCTGGGCGATGATCGCGACCTGTGTCAATCCCACCGTCCTCCTAGTTCGGCCCTTCGCGAGGCTGCTCGAGCCAGCCTGGGATGGACCGGGAGACGAGGGACGGCGTGACGCGCGACTTGACCAGGTAATCCACCGCCCCAAGCGAAAGTCCCTGGCTGATCATCTCCGGCTCCCCGTAGTTCGACAGGATGACGATCGGCGGATGGCTCGGGAGCTGGTGCTTGAGCATCGTCATCAGCTCGAACCCACTCCGGTCAGGCAGCAGCAGATCCAGCAGGACGATGTCGGGAGGGGCCGCCGCGATGGCCGCGAGCCCGACCTGCGCGGTGCCGGCGACGGTGACGCGGTAGCCGTCGTGCTCGAGCTGCATCTGGAACATGTCTGCGATCGCGGAGTCGTCCTCGACCATCAGGACGTGGATGGGTCGCGTACGACGCCCACTCTGCGTCCCGCCCCACAGCGGAACACGTATGGCGGTCGGAACCCATCGGTCTTTGTACAACAAAAGCCCTCCCCCTCCGCGCGCCTGCGCCAGTTGTCAGCTGATCATATCGATGAATGCCGCCTGTTCCAACAGGTAGTAGAGAGCGGCACCGGGTTACCTGAGTGAAGGGTTTCGTCCAATTGGCGAACCACCACCAAAATGGGAGGTTGGCGGATGCACATCATCTGGTTTCTGATCATGGGGGCAATCGTGGGCTGGCTCGCCGGCAAGCTGATGAGCGGCCATGGCTACGGTATCGTCTGGGACATCGTGCTTGGCATCGTCGGCGCGTTCGTCGGTGGATTCCTTTTCTCGCTCATCTTCGGCACAGCCCCGACCGGCCTCGTGATCTCGTTCATCGTGGCCTTGATCGGCGCGGTCATCCTGGTCGCCATCGTGCACATGGTGCGTCGGGAGCCGATCCGGACCTGACCTACAGAACGGCGAGCAATCGCCGTTCTGTCGTTTTCGCCCGACGGGCTCGTCTGGTTGGCAACTGTTTCGGCGCAGATCCGCAACACTCGCGGACTAGAGTCGTGTCGGCGTGCGCAAGATCCTTTCCGTCCTGCTCGACTCCAAGACCTACCTCAGCCTGGGCTACGTCTTGCTGCGGCTGCCTCTCTCGATCATCTACTCGGCCCTGATCGCGTTCACCTTGTTTCGCGTCACCGACAACGTCGTCAGCGTGTTGCTGCTGCTTCCCGCCGGTCTGGCGATATGGGGCGTGGTTCTCACCGAACGGGCGATGGCACGCGAGTGGTTTGGGGCGAGCCTCTCGCCGCTCGCGCCCGAGCGTCCGCCCGGCCGCACGTGGCGGCAGAAGGTCATCGACCTCTTGTCCAATCCGGTGACCTGGAAGAGCGTGGCTTACGTCCTGATCGAGGCTGTTGTGGGTTTCACGGTCGGCGCGCTTGCGCTCGCCGGGATCGTGATCGGCGCCTTGGGTACGGTCGCCCTCTCGATCACCTTCCTCGTCACGTTGCTGGTCGCCCTTTTCGTCGGCAACTCGGCCGACGTTCCCCCGCCGCTGCCGTTTGTTTCGCTTGGCGGGGCGGTCGGCTGCCTCGCCGTACTCTGGGTGACCCTGTACCTCGCCCGCGTCGCGGGCCGAATTCAGGTCTGGTTCGTGCGGGTGATGTTGGGGATGAGCCAGACGCAGGTCGCGCTCGCTGCCGCGCGGGAGGAGGCGGCGACGGAGAGGGCGCGCGCCGAGTCGGCCGACAGGAGCCGTCGCGACCTCGTCCTCAACGTCTCCCACGAGCTGCGCAACCCTCTCGCCACCATCCGCGCGCACGTCGACACGCTGCGGGGCGAGGAGGCCGATGCGCCGTCCGAGGCCGATCGAAAACGCTATCTCGAAGTGCTCAACCGCGAGACGGACCGGCTTTCGTCTTTGGTCGATGAGCTGCTGACGCTCGCCAGCGCCGATACCGGGCAGCTCCAGCTCGACATCGGCCCGGTCAACGTGGACGAGGTCGCGACGCAAGTGCACGACGCGATGGCGCCACTGGCATGGCGCGAGCGTCGCATCCAGCTGCTGTGTCACACGGACGGGGCCCCCGTCGTGAGGGCGGACCGCGGACGCCTGGGACAGGTGCTGATGAATCTCGTGCGCAACGCGATCATCCACACGCCCGAAGGCGGGATGGTCGCGATCGACGTCAAGCCCACGGAAACCGGGCCTGTGGAGCTGATCGTCTCGGACACCGGACCCGGCATCCCGCCCGAGGAGGTCGAAAAAATCTTCGAGCGCTTCTACCGAGCTGACGCGTCGCGGACGCGGGCGACGGGCGGCTTTGGGCTGGGCCTGGCGATCGCCCGCGAGATGGTCGATGCCATGGGCGGGCGGATCAGAGTGGAGAGCACCCCCGGGCAGGGCAGCCGGTTCACCGTGACCCTGGTTCGGGCTTGATGTCCGCGGTGCTTGTGGTCGAGGACGAGGTCGACTTGAGCGAGGTCATGCGCGACCGCCTGGCCGCCGACGGCCACGAGGTCGTCGTCGTCCACAACGGTGCGGCGGCGATGGCCGCGGTGGCGCGCCGCGTGCCCGACGTGGTGCTGCTCGACTGGATGCTCCCGGACATGGATGGCCTTGCGGTGTGCCGGCGGCTCCGGCAGCAGCACCTGATGCCGATCATCATGGTCACCGCGCGGGGCGACGAGGTGGACCGCGTACTGGGCCTCGAGGTCGGCGCCGACGACTACCTGGTCAAGCCTTTCAGCCTTCGCGAGCTGCTTGCGCGCGTCCGCGCGATGCTGCGCCGGGTCGACCTCGAGGGGCGCCGCCAGGGGTCACCTGGCGGTGAGAAGGTGACCGCCGGACCGCTCGTGGTCGATACCGACTCACGGGTGGCGACACTCGAGGGCGTGCCGATGCACCTGACACGCAAGGAATTCGAGCTCCTCACGGTGCTCGTGTCCAACCCGGGTCGCGCGTTCAGCCGCGAATTCCTGGTCCAGAGGATCTGGGGCACGGACTTCGACGGCTTTGACCGAGCGGTGGACACGCATGTGACACGCTTGCGACGAAAGCTGGGACCTCTCGGCGATCGCATCGTCACCGTCTGGGGTGTGGGCTACAGGTTCAACGCCGAGAGCTGAGACGGCCTCATGCGGCGTTGGGATGCTATGGCCATACGGTGATGGCGACTCCCGGCCGGCTTCGGATCGGAAACGGACCAGGCTGATCGCGGGAGAACCGCCTGTCGACGCCGGCAAGCCGGTACGCCTCAAGCCGCTCCTCCGATGGCCACTCGACGCGGCGCACTTCGACCGAGATCGTCGCGTCGAGATTCAAAATCGTGTATGCCGGCCGAGGGTCGGCGTCGTTCGAACCGCTGACCGCCCCGACGCTCAGCAACGCGGCATCGCCAACCTTGCGCTGGTAGGGCGTGTGGATGTGACCGTAGACCAGCACGCGCGCCTGTGCTTCTCGAACCATCCGTTCTGCCGCCGCGCAGATGATGTGGCGGGTCATGAGGACGCCAAGGGCGTCCACCTACACGACGGAGTGGACGGCGGACGAATAGCGTCTGCCGGGTGCCGACACTGAAAACCCCCCGTTAGGACACAACTCCGACAAAGATCGGCAACACGCGACCGCGACGATTGCGCCCATGTTTCAGCGCAAGCCGCAGCCAAACCTGACCGACAACCACAGGATCATCGACGCCAAGGGTGTCTGGAAGCGCTACTCCACCGGCGGCCACAAGGTCGAGGCCCTCCGCGGCATCGACCTGGTCGTGCGGAGCGGCGAGGTCGTCGCCGTGATGGGACCGAGCGGGTGCGGCAAGACGACATTGCTGAACTGCCTGAGTGGGCTCGACGTGATCGACTCGGGGATGGTGAAGATCGCCGGTCAGGATCTCAAGGAGCTGACCGACAACCAGCGCACCGACTTCCGCGCCCGAGCCATGGGCTTCGTCTTCCAGACCTACAACCTCCTTCCCGTCCTGACAGGGGTGGAGAACGTCGAGCTGCCGATGCTGGTCGGAGGCGTGCGCCCCTCTATCGCGAGGAAGCGCGCCGAAGAGGCCATCGCGATGGTCGGCGTCGGCGAATGGGCCAAACACCGGCCGGCCGAGATGAGCGGGGGCCAGCGACAACGCTTCACCATCGCCCGGGCCCTGGCCACCAAACCCCAGATCGTTTGGGCAGACGAGCCGACCGGCGCGCTGGACAGCGAGACGAGCGCCGGGATCATGGACCTCATGGTCGAGCTGAACCGACAGAACGATCAGACCTTCGTCTGGGTGACGCACTCTGAGGAGGTCGGCGCGCTGGCGAAGCGCTTGATCCGCATGCGGGACGGACGGATCACCTCCGATAGCGCCGCAGTCGATGAACACCCCCTCCGTCGGGCTACGCCCGACACCTCCCCAATCCGTGGGGAGGAGATTCGTCGATGACGTCGTTCTTCGGCGTGCCGCCGATCACCGTCGCGGAATGGATGAGCGGCGCGGTCGGCCTGATCCTGCTCGGCCTCCTGGGGTTCGCCGCCGTCAACCGGATCCTGCTTCGCATGGCGCTGCGCAACATCCCGAGGCGGCGCGCGCAGTCCGTGCTGATTCTCTTCGGCGTGATGCTCGCCACCCTGATCATCACGGCTTCCCTCGCGGTCGGGGACACATCCGCATACTCGCTGCAGGCGATCCAGGTACGTCAGATCGCGGGCATCGACGCCGCCTTCACCAGGATCGGCAGCATCGAGATCCAGGGCGCCGGCATCACCGATGCGGACTTCTTCACCGACGACCAGGCGTCTTCGGTGATGGCGACCGCCAAGACCGATCCCAACGTCGCCTCGACATCGGGCGCGATCGTCGCACCGGGCTCGATGATCGACCAGACCTCAGGCCAGACCAGCTCCGAGAACGTGGCGATCTTCGGCGTCGGCGCCGACTTCGGATCGGTGTGGGGCACGCTGCACAACCGCGCGGGAGGAACGCTCGACGTCGCGAGCCTGTCCCCCGCCGAAGTCTTCATCGGAAGCTCGCTCGCCGACCACCTGGGCGCGAAGCGAGGCGACGCGCTGCAGCTCTACGTGGCGGGACACCCGGTGCAGGTCACGGTTCGCGGCGTGTTCGACACCGAGGTCAACCCCAGCATCGCGAGCCACGGGCCGGTCGTGAATTCGGTGCTCCTGCCGCTGGCNGAGATGTGGACCCTGCTCGGCAGAGCAACCGGTTTCAACCTCGTCTTCGTCCACTACCGGGGGTCAGGGGGTCTCGACGACCTCGGGCCGCAGGGCACGACCGGCGACGAGGTGACCCGCAGGATGCGAGCCGCTCTGACCGACCCGCAGAGTGCGGCCGAGCTGAAGGACTTTCTTGCCGCGCCGGCGATCAAAGCTCAGATCCAGAAGATCCACGACAACGCTTCGTTTCTTGACCCTGGCAAGGACTTCAGCAACCGGCTGCTGGTCGAGCTCAACAAGCCGGGAGTCACCGACGAGTTCAAGTCCCTGGCGGCGAACCGCTTCGTCGACCGGGTCATCGAGCAGGCCGTCCTCCAGACCGCCCCGCCGGGTGGGATCCAGCAGGCGCAGTCGGATCTCTTCGCCCGCGTCGGTGCGCTGCACGTCGACAGCGCCGCCGCGGCCGACCTGAAGGCGCTGATCAATGAGCCGTCCCTCAACAGGGCCCTTCAGCAGGCCGTGGCCTCTGACCCGACCAACAAGGAGCTGAGCGATCTTCTGACCCAGGCCGTGCAGCCCTCGCTCACCCCGATGTTCAAGGTGATCGCCGGCGACCCATCGATGCAGAAGGCGCTCTACCCCCTCATCGCGGCTGGCGCACCCCAGCAGTTGGAGCGCTATCGGGCGATCGCGTTCCGGCTCGACATCTCCCAGTTCGTGGCGTACAAGTCCGACGCTGTCACCTTTGCGCAGCAGGGGGGAATCGTGACCACCGGCGCACTGCTCGCGGTGAGCTTCTTCTCCATTTGCGTCGGGGTGCTCCTGATCTTCCTGATCTTCGTGATGCTCGCGGCCGAACGGCGGGCTGAGATGGGGATGAGCCGCGCCGTCGGCCTCAAGCGCCGGCACCTGACCCAGATGTTCCTTTTCGAGGGAATGGCATACACCCTGGGCGCGACCGTGATCGGCGTCGTGCTCGGTGTCGTCGTCGGCTTCCTGATGATCGGCGTGCTGTCCACAATCTTCAGCGGCTTCTATCCGGGCTTCGCGCTTGAGTACCACGTCGAGTGGACGAGCCTGGTCATCGCGGCGTGCCTCGGCATCCTGCTGACGTTTGTGGTCGTAAGCGTTTCCGCGTATCGCGTCAGCCGCTTGAACATCGTGGCCGCGATCCGCGACCTCGACGAGAGCGAGCAGCGCGACGCCGGCCTGCTGCGCATGTTCGCGAACGTCTTCTCGACCACATGGTTCGGCGTCCGCCAGCTCTTCCATGGTCACCCCCTCGTCTTCTTGAACCGCGTGACCCTAGGCGCGCTTGGGGCGATTCGGACTTTCTGGTGGGCGTTGTTCCGACGAGGCCCGATGACCATCGCCTTCGGGGGACTGCTGGCCTTTGCAGGCAGCAATCTCGAGATCGAGATTGTCTATCTGGCCGGCGTCTCGCTGATGATCATCGGACTCGGTCTGGGGCTCAGGTGGATCCTCGCCCTCGCGCGCGTCCGATACCTGGTCGCATCGCGGGCCGGATTCACGCTCGCGGCGCTGGGACTTCTCGTCTACTGGGGCCAGCCATTCGGCCAGGTCGAGAAGCTCGTCCACATCGACGGGCGCGGCACGCTTGACCAGATCGTCCAGCTCGACAAGATGACCGGCGGCCCCGAGGTGTTCGCTCTGTCGGCGCTGATGGTGCTGCTCGGCATGATCTGGCTCGTCATGTTCAACAGCGACCTGTTGATCCGCGCCGTGATGTTCTTCACCGGCCGCTTCGCCAGCCTGGCGCCGATCACCCGCACGAGCACCGCTTACCCCATGTCGACGAAGTTCCGCACCGGGATGGCGGTCGCCATGTTCGGCATCGTCACGTTCGTCGTCGTGTTCATGTCGGTGTTCCAGGACGTGCTCGTGCAGAACTTCGCCAACTCCGACCAGCTGTCCGGCGGCTGGCAGGTCGTCGCGGGCACTCCCGACAACAACTACAACCCGACGCCGCAGACCAAGCTGCGCGCAGACATCGCGACCTCGGTCAGCTCGAACTCCGCCACGGCGGCCTCTGTCACGGGGGTTGGATGGGAGGACAACAGCTCGGGCGTGCACCTCGTCCAGGTCCAGCCTGACGGAAGCTTCAAAACGGCCTCGGGGCAGACGCGGGTCGATTTCATGGGATTGCACGCGGTCGATGACGGCTTCCTCTCCAGCACCTCGTTCGCCATCGCGCCGCGCGCCGCGGGCTACGGCTCGGACCGCGCCGTCTGGGACGCCGTGCGCGACAACACGGGCTATGCGGTCGTCGATTCGTCGGTGCTCGACGTACAGAACGGGCGCCCGGCCACCATCGGCGGCATCAAGCGCACGGACGCGAGCTTCCAACCGTTCCAGGTTGTCGCCCAGACCTTCAACACCCAGGACAACACCGCGCCATGGCGTCTGACGGTGATCGGCTTCATGCCGCACTCGAACTGGCAGGGCCTCTACGTCTCGACCCGGACCGCGATGCAAAGCGGCATTTTCGCGGCGCCCGCGACCAACCCCACCAGCTCGGCGACCGGCCAGCGGGAGCTGCGGCCGACGGGCTACTACTTCGCCGTGAGGCACGGCGTCGACGTGAACAAAGCGCGGCTCGACCTGGGCCGCCTCCTCGCGGCCGACCAGGTGGAGCCAGTGGTCGTCGCGGACCAGCTGGCACAGCAGGTCGGGGGCCTGCTCGCGCTGCTCAAGCTGATGACCGGCTTCCTTGCGCTCGGCCTGGTCGTGGGCATCGCGGGGCTGGGCGTCATAAGCACCCGCGCGGTGGTCGAGCGGTGGCAGCAGATCGGGATGCTGCGGGCCCTCGGCTACCGGCGCTCCCTGGTCCAGCGCTCATTCCTGATGGAGTCGAGCTTCATCGCGGTGATCGGACTCCTGATCGGGGCTGGTGTCGGAATCTGGCAGTCGTACACGTTCTTCGTCACCAACCAGACCTTCGGTGCTGTCGACTTCCATGTGCCTGTCGTCGAGATAGTCTTGATCCTCGCGGGCTCCTACCTCGCGACCCTGCTCACCACCTTTCTGCCCTCGCGCGCGGCGTCGCGAGTCGCGCCGGCCGAAGCGCTGCGCTACGAATAGACTGTCCCGGTGGAAGGCTGGACCACGTTTCAGATGCGGCAGCAGATCTTCTCGATCGGCGAAGACTTCTGGGTGCAGAACGACCGCGGCGAGAACGTCTTCAAGGTGGACGGCAAGGTCCTCGTGCTCACGCAGACCTTCGCCCTGCAGGACGTCAACGGCAACGAGCTGGCGCGGATGCAAAGGGAGATGCTCACCCTGCGCAAGACGATGGACATCGAGCGCGGCGGCCAGGTCGTGGCCCAGGTCAAAGGCGCCTTCTTCAACGTCTTGAGCCAGCGCTTCACGGTCGAGATCGCCGGCGATGGTGTGCTCGAAGCGCAAGGCGACATCCTGAACCACGAGTTCGAGGTCACGGCCGGAGGACAGGTCGTCGCGACGATCTCGAAACGGTGGTTCACGATCGGCGACGTGTACGGCGTGTCGATCGCGCCCGGCCAGGACCAGGTGCTGCTGCTGTGCGCCGCAATCTGCATCGACGAGATGTCGGAGAACGACCGCCGGAACTGAGGACGTGAGGACCCTCGAGCGGCGCCGCCTCGGGACCTCCGACCTGGAGGTGAGCGAGCTGTCGTTGGGTTCGTGGCGGACGTACGAGCGGATTTCCCACGACGCGGGTGTGGCCGTGATGCGCGCCGCCCAGGAGGCCGGCATCAACTTCCTCGACGACGCGCGTTACAACGACGAGACCGGCGAGGCACCCATGAAAACGGGCTATTCGGAGGTCGTATTCGGCCAGCTCTTCCGCACGGCGGGATGGAAGCGCGACGACGTGGTACTTGCCAACAAGCTGTGGTGGGAGTTCTGGCCTCAGCAGAGCGCCGCCGCGGAGCTCGACGGCTCCTTGAAGAGGATGGGCATGGACTACATCGACCTCGTCTACGCCGAGAGGCCGCCCGAGGGCCTCACCATCGAGCAGGTCGTCGGCGAGGTGACCGCTCTGATCAAGGCGGGCAAGGTGCGCACGTGGGGCGTGCTCAACTGGCCGGCCGGCCAGATCAGCGAAGCCGCCAAGGTGGCGGCGGCCCACGGGCTGCCGGGCCCGTGCGCGGCGCAGCTTCCCTACAGCCTGGTGACGCGATCGCCGGTCGAGGACGCCGACATGATTCAGGCCCTGGATGTGTCGGGTGCCGGTGTGGTCGCCTCCTACACCATGGCGGGCGGCGCATTGAGCGGCAAGTACGACAGCCCAGCCGCCGAAGGCCGGATCACGGCGCGAATCGACGGCCGCGACTACTCGGACGCCCTGGCCGCCGGGACGGCCCTGAACCAGGTGGCGCGCGAGATCGGCGCCAAGCCGGCGGCGCTGGCGATCGCCTTCGCCCTGCTCAACCCCACGGTCGCGAGTGTGCTTTTCGGGGCTACAAACCCGGATCAGGTGCGCGAGAATGTCGCGGCCGCTGAGTTGAAAAGAACGATGGACCCGCAAACTCTGGAGCGCCTGCGAACGATCGGAGCGTAGCCGTGTACCTCTTGTCGCTCAATCCAGTCGAAATCAAGCTGATCTCCTATGGCATCACGGCCGCCCTCGGCCTGATCGCTTACTACGTCGTCAAGCGGGCGCGGCGCAAGGTTGCCGCGGACAAGACCGTGGAGAACATCAAGCATGCATCGGAGATCATCGCCGCAGTCCCGGTGGCAATCTTCGGTCTCACTTTTGCCGCCTTCGCCGCCATCCTCGTGCTCGTTCACGCGCCTTTGTGGACCGTGTTGCTGGCGGCACCCGTCCTCGCTTGGGCGGCCTGGTGGTTGCCCGTCGGTCGTCGCCGCGTCACAAGCCAGGCGTCGATGCTCGTCCAGGGTCTGCCCCCTCGGGTGTCGGCCTTCGTCGCGGACGTTCCCGGCCAGGTGCGCTGGAGTCCTGGCGCCGTGTCATGCGTCCCACAGATCCAGGGCCCTCGCGGCCCGCGCTTCCAGGTGCTGGAAAGAGGGCCGGATGGTAGCGAGGTCGGGGGCACTGTAGTAGTCACGCGGGACGAGCCTGGCGCGAAGGTGGTCATCCAGCTCGAAGGCGCCGGATCGAGCGGCGACTACTACAGTTTCGCCCCGCAGGACGGCGGCACCCTGGTGACGAAGCAGACCGTCGTCGAGCTGCCGTACCTCCTCGCCCTCGCGGGAGCAATGTTCGCCGTCAGAGGCGAGGCGCCCGCCGCGCAGCAGCGCCGGGTCAACGAGGTGCAAGCGCTCAAGACGGCGTTCGAATCGGCGCAGTAACCTCGACTCGTGCCGGCAATCACGACCGTCCTGTTTTTCGGGCTTGCGACGCTCATCCTGACGGCGTCGCCCGGGCCCGGCGTGCTCTACGTCTCGGCCCGCAGCCTGGCTCAGGGCCGGCGCGCCGGCTTCGCGTCGATGCTCGGCATCGAATCGGGCGAGGTGGTCTGGATCCTCGCCGCGGCGACAGGCGTGGCCGCGGTCTTGGCGGCGTCGTCCTCAGCGCTTGGTGTATTGCGGTTCGCCGGCGCCGCATACCTGGTCTATCTGGGGGTCCAGCGATGGCGCCATGCCGAGGAATTTCACCCGCCGCAGCCCGCCCACCTCGGACGGATCTACGCGCAGGGTTTTGTGACCCAGCTGCTCAACCCGAAGGTCGCAGTCTTCTTCGTCGCGTTCCTGCCGCAGTTCCTCGACCCGAGCCGGCCGGTCTCGCCGCAGGTTGCGGTCCTCGGCGCCGTGTACATCGCGATCGCCATCGCGGTCGACGCCTGTTACGTCCTCATGGCCGCGGCCGTTTCCCACCGCTTCTTGCAGAGCCGGACCGCGCAGCGCCGAACGGGCCGCGCCGCCGCCGCGACCTACGTGGCGCTCGGGATCGCGGCCGCCGCAAGCGGGATGAAAAAGCCTTGAGGACGCTGATCACGACGACCGGCAAGCGCGAGTCGGTCGACCACATCGAAGTGGCGACCTGCTTCGCCGACGCGGAGAGACTGGGATTTTGGCTCGACATCGAAGCCCCCGACGCGGACGACTTCAAGCTGCTCGAAGGCACCTTCAATTTCCACCCCCTGACCATCGAGGACATCCAGCACCAGGAGCAGCGCCCGAAAATCGACGAGTACCCCGAATACAACTTCACGGTCATCTTCGACGCTGTCTGGGAGAAGGATGACGTGGCACTTCGCGAGCACCACATGTTCGTCGGCCCCCACTACCTGGTCACCGTCCACAAGGATCCTTCTCCCCCGCTGACCGAGCTCGTGCAGCGCATCGAGAAAAGCCCGGAGCTGACCCACGGCAGGCCGGCGTTTCTGACCTACCTGGTCATTGACACGCTGGTCGACGCCACGTTTCCGGTCCTGGACAGGATCGACGACGAGGTCGACATGCTCGAGGACGACATCACCGCCAAGGCCTCGCAGGAAACGCTCACCCGGATCTATCACCTGAAGCACACGGTCAGCGAGCTTCGCCGGTTTCTGGGCGCGCAGCGCGACGTGTTCCAGCGTCTCATCACGCATGGAGTCCACCTGCAGCAGGCGGACATGACCCTTTACTACCGTGATGTGTACGACCACATCGTGCGGCAGTACGAGACCGTCGACTCCCTACGCGACCTGCTGACCAGCGCGATGGACGTCTACCTCTCGACCGTTTCCAACCGCCTCAACTCGACCACGAAGGCGCTGACGGTGGTCGCCAGCGTGTTCCTTCCTCTGAGCTTCCTGACCGGCTTTTACGGGATGAACTTCGTCTACCTGACGCAGGTCCTCGAGACGCCATATGCGGCGTTCGCGGTCGGGGTTGGCACGATGGTGTTCGCCACCCTGGTCCAGCTCTACCTGTTCAGGCGCCGGGGCTGGATCTAGTGCCCGATTGCTGCTCGCCGAAGGGCTATCGCTGGATCTTCAGCGAGAAAAGCGCGCGATCGGAGGCGAAGCGCTACCGGCGCCGCGGCCTCGACGGGACGTCCAAGCGCATCGTCGACCTCCTGAAAGCGCGCGGCGTCGGCGGCAAGAGCGTGCTCGAGGTGGGCGGCGGCATCGGGGCAATCCAGATCGAGCTGCTCAAGGCGGGAGCCTCCCGCGCCACCAGCATCGAGCTGACCCCGACGTACGAGGACGTGGCTGCGAGCCTGCTCGATGAGGCGGGCCTGCGGGACCGCGTCGAGCGAAGGGTCATGGACTTTGCCGAGTCCGCGCACTCGGTGGAGCCCGCCGATGTCGTGATCATGAACCGCGTCGTCTGCTGCTACCCGCACATGCCGCGTCTTGTCCAGGCGGCCTCACGGCACGCGCTGCACATCCTGGTGATGAGCTATCCGACCGTGAACCCGTTGACCTTGTTCGGCCTGGGGACGATGAACGTCGGGCTCGCAGTCTTTCGTCGCGAGTTTCACGTCTTCATGCACCCGCCGGAGAAGATCCTCGCGACCTCGAACCAGGATGGGCTGAGCACTCTGGCGAATCAGAAAGGGATCCTCTGGACCGTCGCGGCGCTGGGTCGAGGCGCGAGTTAGACCAGCAGGCCTGGCTTCATCGTTCGACCTCGACCCAGCGGCTTTCGCGCGAGCTGCGCAGGACCGCCTCGCACGCAAGCATCGACTCGTGGCCGTCGGCGAATGTTGGATACCCTTCACCCGGAGCGCCGGCGGCGACCGCGCCGTAGACGGCCGCGTACAGCGCCTTGAAGGTGTCGGCGAAACCCTCGGCGTGGCCGCCTGGAAGATAGGTGGCCCTCCGCCCGAGCTCGTTCATGATCGCCGGGTCGCGAAGGAGCAGCTCGTTCGGCCGGCCCCGGTGGCCGATCCACAGCTCGTTCGGCCGCTCCTGGTCCCACGCGACGCTCGACGTCGAGCCGCCTATCTCGTACTGGAACGAGTTCTTGCGCCCGGCGCTCACCTGCGAGACGGCAAGCGTGCCTCGTGCTCCGCCCTCAAAACGTAGGAGGATCGTGGCGGCGTCCTCGGTCTTGATCTCGCGACCGCGTCGCGTCTTGATGAAGGTGGTCAGGTCTGCCATCACCGACTCGATCCTTCTTCCGGTGAGAAACGTCGACATGTCCATCCAGTGCGAACCGATGTCCCCGACCGTGCGCAGCACACCGCCCAGCTCCGGCTGGAGCCGCCAGTTCCAGTCGGTGTCGAGCAGCAGCCAGTCCTGCAGGTAGCGGCCTGTCGCGAGACGGATCTCCCCCAGGGCACCTTCCGCGATGAGCCCACGCGCGTGCTGGTTCACCGGGTAGTAGCGAAGGTTGAAGTTCACGGCATGCACCAGGCCACTCCGCTCAGCCGCGGCAAGCAGATCGGCCGACTCCACAGACGTCGTCGTGAGCGGTTTCTCGCAGACGACATGCTTGCCCGCCTGCAGTGCGGCCTTTGCTTGCTCGTGATGAAGGTGGTTCGGCGTCGTGATGTGCACGACCTCGACACGGGGGTCGTCGAGCATCGCCTGGAAGCTTTCATACGCCGGGGGCAGCCCGAGCTCGCGCGACCTTGCGCTCGCGCGATCGTGGCTCGAACCGACCACGCCGTGAACCTGGACGCCCAGGCGCCGGAGCGCTTCGACATGGACGACGCCGATGAACCCCATGCCAACCACGGCGGCTCCGATCTCGGTGACGGGCTTCACGGCTCTATAGTTTCCGGCTTATGGCGATCCGCGTGACGATCTGGAACGAGCACCTCCATGAACGCCGCGACAAGACGGTGGGCGGTCTCTACCCGGACGGTATGCACGGCGCCATCGCCGCCGGCCTGCGTCGCGAGCTGGGCGACGCGGCCTCCATTCGAGTCGCCACGCTGGACGAGCCCGAGCACGGGTTGACCTCAGACGTGCTTGCCGCGACCGACGTGCTCACCTGGTGGGGCCACGCCGCGCACGACCAGGTCGACGACAGGATCGTCGAGCGCGTCCACGACCGCGTCATGCATGGGATGGGGATCGTGGTCCTCCATTCGGGCCACCATTCCAAGATCTTTCGACGCCTGATGGGCACGAGCTGCAACCTCAGGTGGCGCTCCGACCCCGGCGGCGAGCGGGAGATGATCTGGACGGTAAACCCTGGCCACCCCATCGCGGCCGGCGTGCCGCAGCCGATCGTCGTCCCTCACCAGGAGATGTATGGCGAGTTCTTCGACATCCCTCAGCCGGACGAGCTCGTGTTCATCAGCTCATACGCGGGCGGCGAGGTGTTCCGGAGCGGCTGCTGCTTCTACCGCGGCGCCGGGCGCGTCGTCTACTTCGGGCCTGGCGACCAGGAGTTCCCCGTCTATCACCAACCCGAGGTGCAGCGGGTGATCGCCAACAGCGTCACGTGGTGCGCGTCGACGGCC
>JGI12709J13192_1000022_pt1 | contig 23193 bp, 19 predicted proteins | sample BlaSpr_A8_OM3_M3_FD_13192 | JGI IMG/M metagenome (IMG submission 13192)
AGGTGATAGAAGCCGCACAAGCTGCTGGTTACTGGGACGCTACCACCACGAATTACGGCTCAGGCAGGACCCTCGCCGATCGCTATACATGGGGTAGGCTCCGCGTCCAAGGCGGGGAGAGCCTTGACCAGTTCGCTAGAGGTGTGCTCGGAGCCTCTTGACCGGCAGCGCCCATCTCGGTGAACCCCGCTACCTCGACCGCAGGTAGGAGGGGGCAGGACAGCGGGGCCCTTGTCCGCCGAACATACCCTTGACTACCCTCTCTGGGTTTGTCCCGCTCTCGATGATCCTCCTAAATTCCTCCCGATCTTCTGGGCGAGTCACGCTATGACTGGTATGAAGCTCTACGACGAGCTGGCTGAATGGTGGCCGGTCTTCTCGGATCCCATGGAGTACCGCCGCGAAGCGGCTCACATTGCGCGGGTCCTCCGGAAGGCGACCAGTCCCCCACCGCGCACTGTGCTCGAGCTTGGTTCAGGTGGGGGGAACAGCGCCTTCCACCTGAAGGCGCATTTCGCCATGACCTTGGTGGATAGATCCCCGCGGATGCTCAAGGTGAGTCGGAAGCTCAATCCCGAGTGCGAGCACATCAAAGGCGACATTCGTGTGGTGCGCCTCGGCCGAACCTTCGACGCGGTCTTCGTTCACGACGCGATCTGTCATATGACTACCGAACCTGATCTGGGGGCGGTGATGCAAACCGCATACGAGCACTGCCGACCCGGTGGCGTCGCGCTCTTCGTTCCGGACTTCGTGCGCGAGACGTTTGTCGCAGGCACTGATCTGGGAGGAACCGATTCCCCACGTAGGAGACTGCGCTTTCTGCAATGGATCTTCGATCCCGACCCCAACGACAACACGTATCGGGTTGACTTTGCGATCCTGCTGCGCAACCAGAAGGGCGAGGCGCGCGTGGTGCACGATCGCCACGTTCTGGGTCTGTTTCCACGGGCACAATGGCTGCGCCTGTTGCGGCGAGTAGGGCTGAAGGCGGCCTTGGTTCGAGACGATGAAGTTCGAGACCTCTTCATTGGACGTCGCCCACTGCGGTCTCCGAAAGAGCCCGACACAAGCATGCCTCTTGAGCGTCGAAGGGCAACTCGACATCCATGAAACAGTCAGGCCTAGGCGGACATCGATGCGGTTCGGCGGCCGGTCGGTCGGTGGCGCTCTGACGCGCGATCATGCGAATTCCATTGACAGGAGTGGGCTTGATCAGGTATGACAACGATCTGTAAGGCGATGCTGCTCCTGGTTTCCATCACAGAGGCGACCACCGATGCGGGCGGCAGACCTTTTCGCATGAATGCATTGGGACCCGCACAACCAAAGACATTCATCGGGTCCGAAGTAACGTGAAGGAGGTAAACCATCATGGCCGCTAAGAAGAAGGCTGCTAAGAAGCCTGCTGCCAAGAAGAAGGCAAGCAAGAAGAAGTAACGACTTCTTCTCAAGTTTCCTAATTCGTCCGGTTTGCGCCGGGGTTCTGTGGCCCCGGCGCTTTCATGTTTGTCCAGGCCGACAGGTTTTAGCCGCCGACCACGGTTCGTGCACTCTTGTAGGCGGGATGGCATTCTGATCGACTGATAGGCCTGGTCTCGCTCGGTCGCGATTGACTCGCTATCGGAGTGAGTGCAGCTCGAGGGGTGCGATAGCAAAGGCGGCCTAAACTCCACCGTCTGGTGGAGAGCCTGCTGGCTGCGTGGGACGGCGAGTCCGTCTCCATGCATCGCGACCGCGAGACGGGGACGCTGATGTTCATCTGCGTCCACTCGACGGCGCTCGGCAGCGCGGCGGGCGGCACCCGGATGAAGCACTATCCGAGCCCGGCCGAGGCGCTCCGAGACGGCATGCGCCTGTCCGAGGCGATGAGCCTCAAGATGGCAAGCGTCCGGTTCCCCCACGGTGGTGGGAAGGCGGTCATCGCTCTGCCCACCGCCGAGATCCCGCAGGGCGAGGCGCGCCGCCGCCTTCTGCACGAGTACGGCCGCTTCATCGACTCGCTGGGAGGCCTGTACAGCTGCGCCCCGGACATGAACACGTCGGCCGCGGACATGGACGTGATCGCTGAGGTCACGCCCTACGTCTTTTGCAAGACCGAGGCGGCCGGCGGCTCAGGCGACACCGCGCCCGACACGGCAATAGGGGTGCTCCACGGAATCCGCGCCGCATGCCGCTGCGCGTTCGGCTCCGACGACCTGTCGCAGCGCACCGTCCTGGTCCAGGGCGCCGGCGGAGTCGGCGGCCGCTTGATCGAGCTGCTGGCAGAGGCAGGCGCGAATGTGATCGCCACCGACATCGACCCACATCGCCTCGCGCGCCTGCGCGCAGCAGGCATCGCCACCGTACCGCACGACGCAGCGCTCCCCACGGAGTGCGACGTGCTCGCGCCGTGCGCGACCGGCGGCATCATCAACGCGCGCTCGATCCCGCACCTTCGCTGCAAGGTCATCGCGGGCGGAGCCAACAACCAGCTCGAGCAGCCGTCCGACGGCGACCTGCTGCTGCATCTGGGCATCGTCTACGCACCCGACTTCGTGATCAACGCCGGCGGCGTGCTGCACGGCGGCGGGCTCGAGGAACAGCACTGGACGCGCGAGGTCCTCGACGCCCAGCTCGCGGCGATCGGCGACGTGATCTACGAGATTCTCAAGCGCTCCGAGCGCGACGGCATCAGCACCGACACCGCCGCGCGTCGCATCGCGTTGGCGCGAATCGCGGAGGCTACGCGCGAGCGGGTCTTTTTGCCCTGATGTAGGCGCTGCCCACCTTGCCCGCGCCCGCCAGCTCTTCGGTGGCGTGGATCTCGAACTCCGGCTCCGCGAAGCCGGCTTCCACCAGCGCGGCCCGATAGTCCTCGACCGGGATCGTGCCCGAGATGCAGCCGGCCCATGAGTCGAGCTGCTTTTTCAAGGTCGGGCTCAGGGGCTCCAGCTCGACCATGTCCGCGACTGCGAACCTGCCGCCAGGCTTGAGCACGCGATACGCCTCCTTGATCACAGCGCCCTTGTCCTCCGCGAGATTGATCACGCAGTTCGATATGACGACGTCCACGGACTCGTCGGGGAGCGGCACGTTTTCGATCGTGCCCTTCAAGAACGTGGCGTTCGTGACGGACGCCTTGTCGCGATTGCGGTTGGCCAGCTCGAGCATCTCGTCGGTCATGTCGACCCCGTACGCGTGGCCGCCGGGCGCGACCCGCCTGGCCGACAGCAGCACGTCGAGGCCGGCGCCCGACCCGAGATCGAGCACGACCTCGCCCGGCTTCAGGTCCGCGAGCATCGTCGGGTTCCCGCATCCGAGGCTCACGCCGTCGGAGAGCCCGATCTCGCCCATCTCCTGCGCCGAATAGGCACCCTCACAGCCGCAGGCAGACCCGTCGACCTGGCAGCAGCCGGCGCTCGCGCCGGCCGGAATCACCGTGAGCTGCTTCGCGAAGTCCGCGTAGCGTGACCGGACGGCTTCCCTGATCTCACCCATGTGAAGCAATCTCCTAATTCCCAAGGACTCCCTAATCAATCGATGATCGTCGATGGATACTGTAACATGTATTTGTGCCGATGCAACAGCTGAACGTGATTCGTGAACGCGGCGTCTGCTGCGCCCTGCCCGCGGTCGATGAGCGGTGGGCCGAGCAAAAGGCGGAGATGATGAAGGCGCTCGCCGATCCGACTCGGCTCACCATGCTCGCTTCGATGTGGAAGGCCGACGCGCCGATCTGCATCTGCGATTTCACGGCGGGGCTGGACCTGAGCCAGGCGACGATCTCCCACCACATGGCGAAGCTGAGGGAAGCCGGGCTCGTCGACTGCGAGAAGCAGGGCATCTGGGTCTACTACCGCCTTGCCGACAAACTGCCGACAAGCACCCGAAAGTTGCTAAGTCAGTTGCTCGCCTAGCGCCTCCGCTACTGTTGCCGCGTGCGCGTGGTCGGGGTGGCGATGCTATCTGTGCTCGTCGTCGCCGCTTGCGGCGGCAGCCCGACCGCATCGCATCCCTCACCCACTCCCTCGGCGGCTTCGACAGCATCACCGTCCGCCGCCGCTTCATCGACTCCGAGCGGTCCCGCCGGCCCGGCCTCGCTCGTGCACTGCACCACGCCGCTACCGGCAGGCGACAACCTGGTCATCGGTATGGTGGTCGGCGATCCGACTGTGGTCGTGCGCGACATCCAGGACCCCTCCAACGCGAGGAACCTGTGCAACTTCGATTCAAACGTGATCGGGCCGTCGTTCGTGAGCGCATCGGCGGTCGCGTATGTAACACCGGATAGACAGATCGTCGAAGCACCCCTGGCAGGCGGTCCAACCTCCCTTGTCGCGACGTTCGGCGGCAGCGTCTTGACGTCGGGCCAGTATGCGATCAGCCCGGACGGTCGGTCGCTGACCTACCTCGACGAAAACGCATGGCATCTTGTCACCCCATCCGGCAACCGGGTGCTGACCACGCTGCCGGCCGTGCGGGCCGTGCCTGGTGCGGGCATCAACCCAGACGAGGACGACACCTTTCTCAGCTATTCGCCGGACGGGCTGTACATCGCTTTGTTCCAAACCTTCCACGTCGGGGGCACCGGCGCGACCGCACCCGACCAGATCCGGCGCGCAAGTGATGGTTCCCTGGTCTACTCGACGTCCAACATGACGATGGCCGTGTGGGCGTCGGTGCCGAGCCGGCTCTTCTTCCGAGACTCGAGTGGAAACGTGCATCGGTGGGACCCGAGCGCCGGGCTGTCGTCGATGACCTCGCTGCATTGGATCCGACCGCACTCCTCGCCCGATGGACGCTGGATCGCGTACACGTTTCGCACGACCTCAGGCCTCGGCGGCATCGGCTTCTACAGCGTGCAATCGAACAGCGTGTCGAACACATCGCCACCCGGGCGCTCTGGTGTCAGGTTCCTGACCAACGACCTCGTGTGGTACGCAGGCGAAAAGGCCTGCACGTCGAACTGCGGCCCCCAGTCGACGATACCGACTGGCGTCACCTACATCTACAGCATCGCGGGGTCGTCCGAGGTCACGTCCCGACTGGCAGCCGCATACGACGCCTGGCCGCACTACTCGGCCCCCTAAAAAAAGCAGGCGGGCCTTCCCCCCAATAATTCCCCTCCCAGGGCGCCAAATCCTAGAGTTGCTCGCATGAACCGGACGCAGACAGGACGCATCGGCGAGCTGGCCCTGGCGCTGTATTCGATGGTCTCGACCGACGGCAAGCTCGAGCTCTTCACCCCGATCTCCGACGAGGACCACGTGGACATCGCCGCCGGGCGCCGCGGCGCGATCCCGGCCATCGCGATCCAGGTCAAAGCCTCGCCTCAGCTGGACAGGTACGGGATGGTGGAGGGAAACGCCACCTACATTGCGGGCCATGTTCGCGAACACCCCGCATTCCTTTACGCGGTGCTCCTGATGCGGTCCGTGGCGATTGAAACGGCGTGGATCGTCCCGAGCCCAGACTTCAATCGCCTCGCCTACCGCCCCGAAGCCGGAGACAAGGTGACCCTCGAGTTCAGGGCATATCCGGACCGTGATGACAAGTGGGCACAGTTCCGCGTGCCTGCCATGGAGGTGGGCCCACACCTTCTATCCGTGATCGATTCCGTCGATCAGCGCATCCCGCCCGCTTTCCTCGCCGAGCAAGGCGGTCTGGTCCTGGCGGCGCCCCTATGACCGCGTCAGAAAAAGCAGGAAACGCAATCGAGCGTGTGAAGCCACAGCGAAAAGCCGCCAGAGGTTAGTAGATGCCCAGTCGCATCCCGCGAGCTTGGCTCGCGACGATCACCCTCGGCGATTGATGCCGGTCCCAGGCCTGCACGCAGCTTTCGCAGGTGCAGCCTGGGCCGATCGCCGGCGACTCTGTGCGCCGGGACCTCCGGGTCAGCTTCAACAACGTTTTCAAGACTTTTCTGCGACGTAGTGCTGCCATGTTGCCTCCGCGGTTAGTGCGACGTTAATAAGCCTAACGGCCGAACGCACGTTTTCCTGCGCTTAGCCCGGCCGCCACCTAGCCGGCGAGATCGTGCTCCTCGAAGTGGGTGAACGTCACGGTGGAGGGTTTCGGATCGCGGCTGGCGGTCGTGACGCCCGTCGTCCAACCGGCCAGGTCCACGGCTCCGGAGTAGTCCACGTAGTCGACCTTCCGAGTGCCGTTCACGAAAAGCGCGAGACGAGTTGTCCTGCCCCCGGCCAGGTCGGCGCACATGCCGACAACCGTCATCGGCGTCTTCCCCGGATCCGCTTGACTCGCGCCCTGGCGCAGGATCCGGCCGTTCGATCCGGGCAGGTCGTCGAAACGCTCCAGGTACCAGATCCCCGGCGTCAAGACGAGGAATTCGTACCGGATCACGGTCGTGCCTGAACCGCGGATGCAGTGGACCCCAAATCCGGCTTTGGCCGGGGCGTCGGTCGATTGGGTCGCCGTCACCGACACCCCAACCTGCTTGAGCAACCGGTTGTACGGGGCCTTGAGCACATGGTGGAACGAGCCCTTGCCCAAAACGACGTAGCCCGAGTCTCCATAGGACGCGGTGGTTCCGGACGGGCTGCTCCCGACAGGCCAGCCACTGGCCGGATCACCGAAGTCATCGGTGTAGACGACCAGGCCACGACCGGAAGACAGGCTGGTCGTAGCGCGGACTGGCCCGGACTGCACAACCTCCGCAGACGGTAATCTGCGACTGAACGCCTGGAAGATGTAAGCGGTACCAAACGCAATCGAGCCCGCGGCGACCGCCGCGATGAAGGCGATCAGGATGAGCAGCGCGAGACTGGTACGTGACGCCGGGGGTGTAACACGTCGATTCGAGTCGATGGGCTAATTACACACCCTCCCGGCGCCGGCTTCGCCGTCCGAAACCCGTGAAGCCACTGGCTGGTAAACGGCGCGGCGGGAGCGTGGTTAGGGCGCCAAGTCAGGCGCCGCCAACCTCTGCCATAGACCGCGGCAGATGCCCTGGCGTGAACGTCATCAGGCCCGCCGGAAGGGTCCACGGATAGGCCTCGACGCGGAACTTCCCGGCGCGGACGGCCGGGTCCTGATTCGTAAGCTCGAGCGCCCGCTCGACGTCGACGTTCAGGATCGAGATTCCGCGGAGCTCCCGTTCGGGCGACCCCAGTACCGGGCCGGCAGCGAGCAGGTGACCGGCCGCGTGCAGGTCGGCCAGGTGGCTCATGTGGGCGTCCTGGAGCGCGTTCTCCTCGTCCTCCGTGAACGCCGCCGCGTCCTTGCCTCGGATCAGCAGCACGATCGTGTAGCGGTCAAATTCCATGCCCGCTTTCGCCTATTTGAGCTGGATCATGCCGACGCAGTTCTTGCCCGGATCGATGAACCAGGCTATCCAGGCGAATCCAATGTCGGCGATACCATCCACTGTCTTGAGCCCCGGCACGTCGTAATCCTCGATCTTGACTCCCCTCGACCGAAGATTGGCGACCTCTTGCTTCACATCCTGCACGCGAAAGGAAGCCTGGGTCTGCTCATCCGAAGTACCCACGCTGCTCTGGCTGACGACCAGGCGGCTGTCGCCGCCGGCTTTGAAGGTCACGGCCCCGGGGTTGTCGCTCAGAATCGGCAAGCCGATCTTGTTCGCATAGAAATCCTTGGATGCGTCCATGTCGGTGCCCAGCAAGACGACGTCAATGGGACATGCGCTCAGCATTCAAGCCTCCTTCAGTTGCACTCCAGCCGTTCGACCGAGTCTATGGCAGGACAGCACTGAGTCGACGAAGGATCTCCTCTAGGATGTCGGCGGAGGTCGCGAAGTTCAGCCTGACGTGGCCGCGACCTGGTTCGCCAAAGTCCAACCCCTCGCTCAAAGCGACCTTCGCTTGCTGTAGGAAGTGCTGCTGGAGCGTGACGCCCTCGGGCAGGTCGAGGCGACGGCAGTCAAGCCAGGCGAGGTAGGTGGCCTCCGGCGCGTGGTGGCCAAGATTGGCCTGGGCGGCCCATTCGGCGACGCGCTTTCGGTTGCGGTCCAAATAGCTCATCACGTCGCTGAGCCAGGGCTCGGCTTCGCTCCAGGCCGCGATCGTCGCCGCAACTCCAATCCGGCCCGGCGCGCCGAGCAGGCGCTCGGGCAGGGCCTTATCGAATTTCTCCTTGAGCGCGGCGCTGCCGAAATGAGCGATCGAAGCGCGCAGCCCGGCGATGTTGAACCCCTTCGTCGCCGAGGTCAGCGTCACCGTGCGGTCCGCGGCCGCGGCGAAGGTCGCCATCGGGAGATGTCCAGCTCCCGGGTAAATGAGATCCGCGTGAATCTCATCCGACACGATCGTCAGGTCGTGGGCGGCTGCGATCGTCGCGATCCCCTCGAGCTCGGTCCGCTCGAGCACCCGCCCGGTCGGATTGTGCGGGTTGCAGAGCAGGATCATCGCCGCGTCCGACGCGACCCGCTCGAGCCCTGCGAGGTCCACCACGAACCGGGTCCCATCGTCGACCAGAGGGTTCTCGACCAGGCGGCGCCCACTCTCCGCGATCAGCCTGAGGAACGGTGGATAGACCGGAGTCTGCGCGATGATGCCGTCGCCGGGCTCAGAGAAAGCGAGGATCGTCGCGAACAGTCCCTGGACAACGTCCGTGTTCGCGCGGGTCAGCGCGACGTCCGGTCGCCAACTATGGCGGTGGGCCATCCACGCTGAGAATGCCTCGAAGAGCGCGACCGGGTCGGTCACCAGACCGTAGCCGTAGTCCTGGGTGTCGACGAGCTGCCCGATCGCGTCCTGGATCGCCGGCGCGACCTTGAAGTCCATGTCGGCGACGAAGGCAGGCAGCACTTCGGGAGGGTGCATCCTCCACTTCACACCGCGGCGAGCGCGGAGCTCGTCGACGGTGAGAAGGAAGGACTCCATCGCCGGAGATGGTAAGTCCGGTCGCGCCCCGGACTCGCGCAGTCTTGGACTGATGGGAGCGCCGGCTTCCGCCTGCACACCGTTGCCGGAGCTGCACGCGAGCGCAGTACGGCTCCGGGCTCGGGGTTGCGCGGGATGCACCTTCGGCATACGATCGCCCCAACCGTTGGGCCCCCATTAGGGGATTCGCTGGGAGGCCACGAATATGACTCTGTCCCGACGCGCACCAGTCCTCGCCATCACATTGGCCTTGGGAATCGTGTTCGCCCAAGCCGCGCAGGCGGCCTGGCCTGGGAGCAACGGCAGGATCGTCTTCTACAAATTCGATCCTTCAATCGGCGCGAGCCATATCTATTCGATGAACAGCCGGGGCCAAGACCAGAGGGACCTGACCGCGGTGGGCAGCACGAGTCCGTTCGACATCCAGCCGAGCGTGTCGCCTGACGGGAAGCGAATCGCATTCGCCCGCGCTGAGCCAGTGCTGGACCCAAATAATCCAAACGCTATGACGGGCCAGCTGTGGACGATGAACATCGATGGCACCCACCAGACCAACATCAGCAACAACGGTGCGCTCGCAAGCGAATCCGGGCCGTCGTTTACGGAGGACGGGTCGAGGATCCTGTTCGTCCGCCAGCCCTCCGGGAGCTTCCCCGGCGATCAGACGATCGGCGGTCACCCCGAGACAGCCGGCGGGTCGATCTGGATTCGCAAGGCAAATGGAAAAGGAACCGCACACCAGCTGACGGCCGGCCCTAATGACTCGAACCCGGTGATGTCGCCAGATGGCGACCTGATCGCATTCAGCCGCCCCGTGACTGAAGCTCCGAAGCTGACTGTTCGGCACCTGTTTGTGATGAAGACCGATGGAAACGGTCTCCCGAAGGATCTCGGCCGCGGCTCCAAGCCCGACTGGTCGCCGGACAGCAAGCGCCTCGTCTACGGGCAGGGAGGCAGGGGACCGATCATGGTCCTCAAGGTTTCAGATCCGACCAAAACGCAGCAGCTGGCGGACCTCGGCAATGAAGCCCCGGTCTTTTCGCCCGACGGTAAACAGATCGCTTTCATGGACTGCACGAACCCGAACGCTGGTTGCCAGATCGCGCTGATGAGCGCCTCGGGCGACAAACCGCACGACATCACAGTCGACCCGAACAGCCAGTACGCCAAGCCTGCCTGGCAGGGCATCGCCCGGGAGGATCACCAAGGCAACGGCTGACGGAGCACCGATCCTTCCGGAGGCGCACTCGTTAACGCCGGTGCCGGCACATGCGGATTTGCCACAGGCCTGAAACCCGTCAGGGCCGGCACTGGCGGCTGATTGGCGCGCTCTCTTTTACCCGAGAATCTGCGCGTGGCAGTTCGTCCTAGACCGGTTGGCGTGGGCGTCGTCGGCTGCGGCATGGTGAGCAAGAGCTATTTCACAAACCTCAGAGCCTCACCCCACATCGCCCTTGTTGCTTGCGCCGACCAGGCGATCGACCGGGCGAAAGCAAGGGCGCGCGAGTTTGGTGTGCCGAGGGCGTGTACCACCGAGGAGCTGCTCGCCGATCCCGGTGTCGAGATGGTGGTCAACCTCACGATTCCGACCGCCCACGCCGAAATCAGCCTGGCCGCCCTCGCTGCCGGAAAGCATGTCTACAGCGAAAAACCCCTCGCCACGACCAGGGAGGCCGCGACCCGCATTCTTGACCAGGCTGAGACCGGCGGCCTCACTGTGGCTTGCGCGCCGGACACCGTTCTCGGCGCTGGCATTCAGACCTGCCTGAGGCTGTTGGAGCAGGGCGACCTGGGCGAGCCCCTTTCCGCGGTGGGTTTCTTCTTCGGCGCCGGTCCCGAGAACTTCCACGCGAATCCAGCCTTCTTCTACCAGCCGGGTGCTGGTCCGCTGCTCGACGTCGGCCCCTACTACGTCACCACGCTGATCTGTCTGTTCGGCCCGGTGAGGCGAGTCACCTCCATGGCGCGCATCCTCTTTGCGGAACGCACCCCCCAACGAGGCCCGCGGAAAGGCGAGACGTTCAAGGTCAGCACGCCGACGTGGATCACCGCCGTGATCGAGTTCGAAAACGGCGCGCAGGCCAATCTCATCACCACATTCGGAATCTCGGGCGCGGGCCTGCCCAACCTGCAGGTGTACGCCGGCAAGGGCATCATGCAGCTCCCCGATCCCAACACCTTCGGCGGCCCGGTCAAGGTCCGAATGGCAGGTGGCCGCTCGGCCTGGCGCGAAATCCCCCTGCTCTACAAGCACACGGACGCATCGAAAGACTTCAGGGCTCTCGGCGCGATCGAAGCCGCCGTCGCCATTCGCAACGGAGAGCACGCTCGCCTGTCCGGTGAGCTGGCGTACCACGCCCTCGATGTGATGCTTTCGATCCTGGAGTCGGCCGCGAGCGCCCGGCACGTGGAGGTATCGAGCACTTGCCGCCGGCCGCCTTTGCTGCCGTTGGATACCGCGCTGGTTGCGGCGCGATGATCGCTGTCCAGCTGTACACCGTCAGGGAGCAGCTGCGGGATGCCTCTGGAGTCGGCGGCGTGCTGGGCCGGTTGCGGGAGATCGGTTACCGAGCGGTCGAGGTCGCGGGTCTCGGTTCGACGACTCCTGAGCGCTTTGGGGCTGAGCTCGTCAGACACGACATGGTCGCTTGTGGCGTTCACGTGCCGCTCGAGCGCCTTGTCGCCGACCTCGATGGCGTGAGCGCTGAGTGCAAGGAGTGGGGCTGCAGGTACGTGGTCGTACCCAGCCTCCCGGACGAGTACCGAAACCAGGAGGGATACCGGCGGTTTGCGGCCGAGGCGGTGGAGATCTCCGCGAGGCTTCGCTCCTTCGGACTGCGGCTGGCCTATCACAACCACAGTCATGAGCTGGAGCGATACGGCGCCCAGACGGCACTCGAGGCGCTCTTTGCGGCCACCACGAGCGACACGCTTCTCGCCGAGCTCGATACCTACTGGCTGCAGCACGGCGGCGCGAACCCAGCCACCTGGATACGGCGGCTCAAGGGCAGGGCGCCGCTCGTCCACCTCAAGGACATGGTGGTCGTTCGCGGCCGGCCGGTCGACGCGGAGATCGGAGAAGGCAACCTGGATTGGGCCGACATCCTGAACGCCTGTCGCGACGCCGGCACGGAATGGCTGGTGGTGGAGCAGGACGAGCCGAAACGCGACCCGATGGAGAGCGTGGCGATCAGCTACGTCAACCTGCAAAGACTCTTGGCTGAGGTCGACGCAAAACGCAATTGACACCGAATCTGAGACCTGGGTGAGACTGACAGCTCCCTAAGCCGCGCCACACAATTCGGGCCATGGTCAGGCAGCGTGTCGTGATGCGGCCAGGGTTCGGCCAGTACATCTACCTTCTCCCGGTGCCCGCGCTTTGGGCTGCCCTCCCTGTGTTGGTCGTGTTTTCTCAACCGCTGTCGACCTGGACCTTGCTGGCGATCAGCCAGTCCGCAGTGGGGGCGATTGGCCTTGCCTACATGCTCGGAATGCGGATCGAGCTGGATGACGAGCGCGTCAGCAAGGTCTATTTGTTTGGGCTGTTCCGGAACTCGATCAGCATCAGCCAGCTCCGTGCCCGCGTCAAGCGCTCCTATCAAGGCGGTACTGAAGCGGCTTTTGAGAGCGCCGACGGAGAGGGCCTCGGCTTCACCATCCAACGCACGTTCGCATGGCGACCCCGTGATTTCGATCGGCTCTGCGCAATCGCGTCCGCCAGCGAGCGCCGGCGAAAGGGCCGCCTGGCGACGGCGTCAGAGCTGGCGCTCGAGAACCCCGCATTCGATGTCGACTCCGACGTTGTTGCGGGATCAACGTCGCGCCAGATTGACGGCGCCTGGATCGTCATCATGGGCGCGATCGCCGTCCTTGCACTCTTGATCGGCCTCGGAAACGCGACTCACTTCCACTCATGGACCGGGGTGTTTGACGTGGCCGCTGGCCTGCTCAGCTTTGGCCCCCTCGCCGGATATATCGCGTACCGCCGGCGGCTGCCCCAGAGTCCATTCGCTTTGTGGACGGTCAGGGCGCTGCTCCTGGGCCTGACGCTGGCAATCCCTCTGAGCATCTGGATCGCGCTGCACGGGCCTCCCTGCCCGCCGAACTGCGGGCCGGGCACTTAGTAATTCAGGCGCTCGAGCTCTGCTCAGGCTCCTGCGTCAGGCCAGTTGTATCGGAGTAGCCCCACACGTCCAGGTCGCTCGGTTCGGGAACGTGCAGGCCGCGCGCGCCGAGAATCGACATCACGTGGGTGCGGTGGCTTTCAGCATGCTGGATTGCCTGCGCCATCACGATCGCACCCGGCATGCGCCAGCCGTCATCAGTCGCGACCTCGCGGCCGGGGAGGTCGGGGTCCTGGGCAAGGATCTCCCAGCGCGGGCCGAGACTGCGGATGCGCTCGGCGAGCTCGTCCAGCGACACCGGGCCATCAGGTAACGGGTCCGGCGAACCGGGCGTCAGGATCGAGAGGTACCACTCTTCCGCCTCGACCAGGTGCCGAAGCGTCTCGCGGATGGTGCCATACGTGCCCGGGATCGTCGCGTCAAGGTGCTCGTCGCCGACGCCCTGGCAGTAGTCGATCAGGCGCAGGGTCGCCCAGGTCTTGTGTCGATACAGATGCAAGAGCACATCGTTCATCGCGCCATCCAAAGCTTCGAGGGTACTGCACGCATCGCCAGCCCTATCAATGTGCATAGACCGTCCCCCTGCATTTGGAGGTGGACTGGCTCGGGGGTTTGGCTTAGACCTAGACCATCACACCAACCGACCGGGGAGGTCGACGATCCCAGCCGTGGATTCGCCGCGTGCACAGGACGTCCGTTCGGATTGGAGCGCGGGTCCTGTGAGCCAACTGGAGAAAAATCGGCGACGGCACAGCCACTAGCAAAGTAGATCGTCGGGTCGGCCTGAAGGCGTATGGGAGCGTCTTTCTCTCGATCGCGATCGCAGCTGGAATGCTCGGCGCGTGGCCGGTGCGGGCAATCGCGGCAACCGAACCGAGGCTCGGGACAGCCGTCAATTTCGCCATCCTGGCCGCATCGACGATCACCAGCACGGGCAACACCGTGATCAACGGCAACCTTGGCCTGAGCCCAGGCTCGTCGGTGACGGGATTCCCTCCGGGGGTGATCACTGGCACCCAGCACATCGGCGACGCGCCGGCGGTGCAGGCGAAGAGCGACCTGGCAACCGCGTACGGCGACGCCGCCGGGGCGCCATCGACATCCAACTTGACGGGCCAGGACCTCGGTGGGATGACCTTGCCGTCAGGCGTCTACACGTTCAATTCCTCGGCCCAGTTGACCGGCATCCTCACGCTGACCGGCACAGGGGTCTTCATATTCCAGATCGGGAGCACGCTGACGACTGCGACGAGCGCGCAGGTCGTTGTTGCCGCCGGTGCACAGCCGTGTGCCGTGTACTGGCAGGTCGGCAGCTCGGCCACGCTCGGCACGGGCACCCAGTTCCAGGGCAACCTGATGGCGCTGGCCAGCATCACCATGAACAGCGGCGCAACCATCGTGACGGGGCGCGCGATGGCTCAGACCGCGGCCGTGACTCTCATCGACAACACGATCACGACGCCAACCGTCCCCTGCGTGCCAACGCCGCCGCCGACCGCGGACATCGCCATCGCCAAGACAGTTGACAACGCGACCCCCAACCTCGGCTCCAACGTGACCTTCACCGTCACCGCCGCCAACAACGGGCCGGGCAGCGCTACAGGCGTGCAGGTCACCGACGTGCTGCCGGCGGGATTGACGTTCGTCTCGGCCACCCCGAGCGTGGGCACCTACAACTCGGGGACCGGGGTCTGGGACATCGGCGCCCTGGCCAACGGCGCCGCCGCGACTCTCGCCATCACCGCGACTGTCACCGGAACGGCCACGCTGACGAACACCGCGACCAAGACGGCGGAGGATCAGGTCGACCCGGTCAGCGGCAACAACACCGCAAGCGTCACGGTGACCGCTCTGGGGGCGGACGTCGGCCTTACCAAGACGGTCGATAACCCGACCCCGAGCCTCGGTTCCAGCGTGACCTTCACCGTCACCGCCACCAACCACGGCCCCGGCAATGCGACAGGCGTGCAGGTGACGGACCTGCTGCCTGCCGGATTGACGTTCATCTCGGCCACCCCGAGCGTGGGTACCTACAACTCGGGGACCGGGGTCTGGACCATCGGTTCCCTCGCCAACGGGGCCAACGCGACGCTCTCGATCACCGCGACTGTCACCGCAACCGCCGCGCTGACCAACACCGCGACCAAGACCGCGGAGGACCAGGTCGACCCGGTCAGCGGAAACAACTCCGCCACCGCCACGCTGACTGCGCTTGGGGCGGACGTCGGCATCACCAAGACGGTCGACAACCCGACGCCGCCCCTCGGGTCCAGCGTCATATTCACCATCAGCGCCACCAACCACGGGCCGGGCAACGCGACCGGCGTGCAGGTCACCGACCTGCTGCCGGCGGGGCTGAGCTTCGTCTCTGCATTGCCCAGCGTGGGCAGCTACAACTCGGTGACCGGGGTCTGGATCATCGGCGCCCTCGCCAACGGCGCCAACGCCACTCTCGCGATCACCGCGACTGTCACCGGAATCGCAGCCGTGACCAACACCGCGACCAAGACGGCGGAGGATCAGGCCGACCCGGTGAGCGGCAACAACTCCGCAAGCGCCGTCGTCAGCCCTGTCTCCGCCGACATCGGCCTCACCAAGACGGTCGACAACTCGACCCCGAGCCTCGGCAGCAACGTGATTTTCACCATCACCGCCACCAACCACGGGCCGAGCGATGCGACGGGCGTCCAGGTCACGGACCTGCTGCCCACCGGCTTGACCTTCGTCTCGGCCGCGACCGCCACAGGCGTCTACAACTCCGTGACCGGCGTTTGGACCGTAGGTGCTCTCGCCAACGGCGCCGGCGCGACGCTCTCTATCACCGCGACTGTCACCGCAACAGCCGCGCTGACCAACACCGCGACCAAGACCGCCGAGGACCAGGTCGACCCGGTCAGCGGCAACAACACCGCGAGCACCACGGTGACGGCTCAGGGGGCAGACGTCGGCATCACCAAGACGGTCGACAACCCGACGCCCAACCTTGGCTCCAACGTGACCTTCACCGTCACCGCCACCAACCACGGGCCGGGGGATGCCACTGGCGTGCAGGTCACGGACCTGTTGCCTGCCGGGTTCACCTTTGTCTTGGCCACGCCGAGCGTGGGCACCTACAACTCGGTGACCGGGGTCTGGACGATCGGTGCACTCGCCAACGGCGCCGGCGCGACTCTGTTGATCACTGCGACTGTCACCGGAACCGCCGCGCTGACCAACACGGCGACCAAGACCGCCGAGGATCAGGCCGACCCGGTCAGCGGCAACAACTCCGCGAGCGCCATCGTCAACGCGGTTTCCGCCGACATCGGCGTCACCAAGTCGGTCGACAACCCGACCCCCAACCTCGGCTCCAACGTGATCTTCACCATCACGGCCACCAACAACGGGCCCAGCAACGCGACCGGCGTCCACGTCACAGACCTGCTGCCGGCGAGCCTGACCTTCGTCTCGGCCGTACCGAGCGTGGGCACCTACAACGCTTTGACCGGGGTCTGGAACATCGGACCGCTCGCCAACGGAGGCACCTCCACCCTGGCCATCACCGCCACGGTCAGCTCGGCGTCGCCGGCAACCAACACCGCAACCAAGAGCGCCGAGGACCAGGTTGACCCCGTCAGCGGCAACAACTCCGCAAGCGCCGCCATCAACCCGGTCGCCGCCGACATCGCCGTCGCCAAGACCGTCGACAACGTGACGCCGAACGTTGGCGGCAACGTGACCTTCACCATCACCGTGACCAATAACGGGCCCAGCTTCGCGACCGGCGTGCAGGTAACGGACCTGCTGCCGGCGGGTCTGAGCTTCTTCTTCGCGACACAAAGCGTGGGCACCTACAACTCGGTGACGGGGGTCTGGAACATCGGCGCCCTCGCGAATGGCGCCAACGCGACTCTCGCGATCACCGCGACTGTCACCGGAACGGCAACGGTCACCAACACCGCGACCAAGACCGCGGAAGACCAGGTCGACCCTGTGAGCGGCAACAACACCGCCACCGCGACGGTTAGCGGGCAGGCCGCGGACATCGCGCTTCTCAAGACGGTCGACAATCCCACCCCAAACCTCGGCGGCAGCGTGACCTTCACCGTGACCGCCACGAACAACGGGCCGAGCAACGCGACCGGAGTCCAGGTCACCGACCTGCTGCCGGCAGGTCTGACCTTCGTCTCGGCGATACCCAGTGTGGGCACCTACAGCTCGGTGAGCGGCATCTGGAACATCGGCGCCATGGCCAACGGAGCGAGCGTCACGCTGGCCATCACCGCCACGATCAGCTCGACGTCGCCGGCGATCAACATTGCAGCCAAGACGGCCGAGAACCAGCCCGATTTGGTTCCGGCCAACGACTCCGCAAGCGCCACCGTCACGCCGGTTTCGGCCGACATCGGCATCACCAAGACGGTCGACAACGCCACCCCCAATCTCGGCTCGAACGTGACCTTCACCATCACCGCAACCAACCACGGGCCGAGCAACGCGACGGGCGTCCAGGTCACCGACCTTCTGCCTGCGGGGCTGAGCCTGTTCTCCGCCGTACCGAGCGTGGGCACCTACAACTCGGTGACCGGGGTCTGGAACATCGGTGCCCTCGCCAACAGCGCCAACGCCACCCTGTCTGTCGTTGCGACGGTGACCGGGACGGCCATGGTGACCAACACCGCGGCCAAGACAGCCGAAGTCCAGGTCGATCCAGTTCCGGCCAACGACTCCGCGAGCGCCACGGTCACCCCGGTCGCCGCCGACATCGCAGTCATCAAGACGGTCGACAACCTGACCCCGAACTTCGGCAGCAACGTGATCTTCACCATCACCGCGACCAACAACGGGCCCAGCAACGCGACCGGCGTGCAGGTCACCGACCGCCTGCCCGCCGGACTGACCTTGGTCACCGCGTCACCGAGTGTGGGTACCTACACCCCAGGGACCGGGGTCTGGAACATCGGCGCCCTGGCCAATTCATCTAGCGCGACCCTGGTGATCACCGCGACTGTCACCGGGACGGCCCCGGTCACCAACACCGCAAGCAAGACAGCCGAGGTGCAGCCCGACCCCGTACCGGCCAACGACTCGGCAAACGCCACGATCAACCCGGTTTCCGCCGACATCGCAGTCACCAAGACGGTCGACAACCCGACCCCGAACTTCGGCAGCAGCGTGACCTTCACCATCACCGCCACGAACAACGGCCCGAGCAACGCGACGGGTGTCCATGTCACCGACCTCTTACCGGCCGGATTGACATACGTCTCGGCGTCGCCGAGCGTGGGTACCTACACCCCGGGGACCGGGGTCTGGAACATCGGCGCACTCGCCAACGGCACCAACGCGACCCTTTCGATCAACGCGACCGTCACCGGGACGGCACCGGTCATCAACACGGCAATCAAGACAGCCGAGGTGCAGCCAGACCCCGTTCCGGGCAACAACTCAGCGAGCGCCACCGTCACCCCGGTCGCCGCCGACATCGCGGTCACAAAGTCAGTCGACAACGCAACCCCCAACTTCGGCAGCAGCGTGACCTTCACCATCACCGCCACGAACAACGGACCGAGCAACGCGACAGGCGTCCAGGTCACGGACTTGCTGCCGGCGGGTCTGACCTTCGTCTCGGCCGTCGCGAGCGTGGGCACCTACAACTCGGTCACGGGGGTCTGGAACATCGGCGCCATGGCCAATGGCACCAACGCGACCCTCTCGATCACCGCGACCGTCACCGGGACGGCACCGGTCACCAACACGGCAACCAAGACAGCTGAGGTGCAACCCGACTCCAATCCGGCCAACGACTCGGCAATTGCAATCGTCACCCCTGTCGCCGCTGACATCGCAGTCACCAAGACGGTCGACAACCCGACCCCCAACCTCGGCAGCAACGTGATCTTCACCATCACGGCGACCAACAACGGGCCGAGCAACGCGACCGGGGTCCACGTCACAGACCTGCTGCCGGCGGGTCTGACCTTTGTCTCGGCTGGAGCGAGCTTGGGCACCTACGACTCGGTCACCGGGGTCTGGAACATCGGTGCCCTCGCCAACAGCGCCAACGCCACCCTGTCTGTCGTCGCGACGGTGACCGGGACGGCACCGGTCACCAACACGGCAACCAAGTCAGCTGAGGTGCAGCCCGACTCCAACCCGGCCAACAACTCCGCAAGGGCAATCGTCACCCCAGTCGCCGCCGACATAGGCATCACCAAGACGGTCGACGACCCGACCCCCAACTTCGGCTCGAACGTGACCTTCACCGTCACCGCCACCAACAACGGCCCGAGCAACGCGACGGGGGTCCAGGTGACGGACCTCCTGCCTGTCGGCCTGAGCTTCGTCTCGGCGGCGCCGAGCACCGGCACCTACAACTCGCTGACGGGTGTCTGGAACATCGGTGCCCTCGCCAATGGCGGCATCGCGACCCTGTCTGTCGTCGCGACCGTCGCCGGGACCGCCGCGACGACCAACAGGGCAACCAAGACCACCGAGGTCCAGCCGGACTCCAACCCGGCCAACAACTCCGCAAGGGCAATCGTCACCCCTGTCGCCGCCGACATCGCGATCACCAAGACGGTCGACGACCCGACCCCCATCGTCGGCAGCGACGTGACCTTCACCATCACGGCCACCAACAACGGGCCGAGCAACGCAATAGGTGTCCAGGTGACGGACCTCCTGCCGGCCGGATTGACCTTCGTCTCGGCGGTCCCGAGCACCGGCACCTACAACTCGCTGACGGGTGTCTGGAATATCGGTGCCCTGGCCAACGGCGCCACCCGGACTCTCGCGATCACTTCGACTGTGACCAGGACGACGCCGGTTACCAACACCGCAAGCAAGTCAGCTGAGGTGCAGCCCGACGTTGTGCCCAGCAACGATTCGGCCTCGGCCACGGTGACCGGGCAGGTCGCTGCCGTCTTGGGAACTGTCGCGGTACTGCCTGGTTTGCCAAACACCTCGGCTCCGGACGTTAATTCGGGTACGCCGCTCCCGAACAAGTCCGACAAGAACACGTATCTGGTGCTCGCCCTCCTGGCGGTGGTGGTGGCAGGCCTGGGACTCCTTGGCCTGGCCGGCATCGGGCTCGGACGCGGTCGTGCCGGCGTCGGAGGGCGACGCTCGAGACGCAGCCAGGGCCAGAACCCCCGAGCGGTGGCGATCGGTCTGCTGGCCGCCGTGCTCAGCCTCGCGGTCTCGTCGTTCTCGGTCGGCGAGCTCGCGTCCTATACCTCCACTCGCGTGGTCGCCCTTGCACCGGGCACGCAGCTGATCGGCACCAAGGTGGTCTCGGTGACACCGCCTGCCGCACCCGAGCGTCAGAGCTTCTACCGAGTCGCGGGCCCGATTACTCCGACCCGCCTTCGCATCCCCTCGATCGGCGTGGATTCGTCGGTCGGCGCGGTCGGCCTGCTCGCCGACGGCTCGATGGACGTTCCCGGCAACCTCTGGACCTCGTCATGGCTGGCGGTTGGCCCTCGTCCCGGTGAGCCCGGCAACGCGGTGATCGCCGGCCATCGCGGGGTTGGCAGCCCAGCGCTTTTCAGCCACCTCGAGGACGTTCGGCCTGGCGACAGGATCTACGTGTCGGACGGGGTCGGCAACGAGCTCATCTATGTGGTGACGGGCGTGGCCTCGCTTGACCTGAGCGCGTCAACGCAGGTCGCGGTCTTCAAACCCGCGTCCAACGAGCAGCTGGTGTTGATCACGTGCTTCGGCCAGTACACCCCTCGTTCTCGCACCTATGACCATCGACTCGTCGTCTTCAGTGTCCCGCTTCCGCTGAGCGGATGATCGAAACGTCTGGCGTTCTTGCGGCGCCGACTCACAGTGTTGACGCATGGACGCGCGTAGGCTCACCGCGTGACCAAGGTCCGAATCCACCTGGAAAACGCGATGGCCTATCTCAACATCGACGACGAGCTCGACCGCCTCGTCAGCCCGCGCCACACGGACAAGGACGCCTTGGTGTATCTGCCGCGACGAGTCGCCAAGGATGTTGCCAACGCCCGGCGCGAGATTCAGGCTGCGCTCGAGGAACTGCCTAAGGACTTGCCGTGAAAGCGGCGCCAACAACGAACTCTCGGCGTACGTTATCGACCATGACGCATCACCTCGCGATCGACGCTCTGCGGACGCCGAGGGGTGCTATGTGGTGTGGTCCGGGTTCCCGCTTGCGTTTCGATCGCTCGGCTCCGCCAGCGCGGCTTCTGCCTCACGAACGAGCTGCTGGACAATCTCTGCCGCCGGCTTGATGTCGTTGACCGAACTGACGGACATCCCGGCCCACATCGGCCCATCGTCCGGATCACCATCAAAATCGGGCGGCATCATGCCGACCGCGTAGCGCGGCCACTCCTGAACCTCGCCCCAGGGTCTTCGGCGCTTACCGATGATGCTGCCCTCGCCTTGCCGCCGGCCTGGAGGTGGGCGGCCGTCGGCCTCCCATTCCCTCACGATTCGGTTGCGAAGCACGCGGTGCGGAGCATCCGGCCACCAGACGTCGAAGATGTTGCCGAGCACAGTGTCCTCAGCCCGGCTCCGGACTATGCGTTCTTTGTAGGCGCGATGCGCCCACGCCTCCTCGCTGGCCACAAATCGCGTTCCCATCGACACCCCTTGAGCGCCCAGCTCGATGACTCGGGCGATCCCCGCCCCATCACCGACGCCGCCTGACGCGATCACGGGCAGTGGCCTGATCGCTTCCACCACTCTGGGCAGAACCTGCCACAGAGATTCGGTGGCCCTGACGTGTCCGCCCGCCTCCACTCCCTGCGCGATCACAGCGTCGACGCCGGCATCCGCTGCGCGCTTGGCCTCCTCGACGGAACCGGTCTGCACGAAGACCTTGACTCCGTTCGCGTGAGCCTCGGAGACGAACGGCGACGGATCGCCCCAGAACAGCACCAGAATCGGGACTCGCTCCTCAATGACGGCACTGACGCGCTGCCTGGCCTCTTCTCTGTCCTCCTCGTCCGTATCGGCGGCCTCGAGGGTCGCGATGATCGCGTTGGCCCCAAAAGGACGCGTTGTGAGCTTCCGCACGGCTGAGATCCACCCGCGCATCACCTCTGGCGGGCACCCTCCGAGCACCCCGCAACCTCCCGCGTTGGAGACGGCGGCCACGAGTTCGGGCCCGGCACCGTCGGCAAAACCGACGGAGAAAATCGGGTAGTCGATCCCGAGGGTGCGGCACAGGGGCGTGTGAAGGGTCGCCACCCTCCGATTCTCACCCCAAACACCGAGTGCGGCAAGCGTCCTTGACCCCTGCCTTAAGCTGCCGTGGAGCATCAGGTCGCTGGTCCGAAGCCGAGAGCAATTTGCCGGTCAGGGGAGGGTTGTCATGGAACCTCGACGTTTCGCGGCGTTTGCGGGCATAGCCTGGGTGCTGGTCACCGCAGTCGGGGTGGGCGCGTTCGCACTGGCCGGTACGCCCCCAGCGTTCAGTGACGGATCCGGCTACGCCACGTTCATCTCGAGGTCATCCGCATTTTTCCTGACTGATGCATTCGCAGGCGGGGTCGGCTCGATGCTGCTCATCGCGTTCGTTGTAGGGCTTGCCACCACCCTGCGTGCGATCGATGCTCGCGCCAACCTTGCCGCGGCTCTCCTGTTTGGGTTCGGAATCGCAGTCGCCGGAATGCTGGCGATCGTCGCAACCCTGGAGACCGCCACGGTGTATGTCGCTACCACCACTGCCTACGCGGCCTTGACTGCACCATTCTTCCTTGCGACGCAGACTGTGGTCGTTTTTCTCTACTTTCCGGCGGTTGGTTTTTTTGTGACGCTCGCATCTTCGGGCAGCCGGACGGGCCTCCTCCCAAGGTGGACATCCCGGCTGTCCTGGCTCGCCGCAGGGCTGTTGGCGAGCGCGACCCTCGCCACGTTTGGAGGTACTGGAGCCTTCGGCCCGCTAGGGATACTGCAGGTGTTGCTCGGCTTCCTCCCGGCAGCGATCACCTTTCTGGCCGTAAGCATCTCGATGGCGCGAAACCCGGCGTCCTAACTGATCTCAAGGCGCGGACGGGAGCTCACGACAAGTCCTGTGCAATCTCCCAGATGTGCCCGTCGGGGTCTTTGAAGCTCGCCGTTCGCTTCCCCCATTCCCGATTGACGGGGCCGTTGAGTAACTCCACTCCGCGCTTGCCGAGCTCCGAGCAAACGGCGTCTGTGTCGTCCACCCAGATCGTGAGTTGGAAGCGCGACCCGCTTTCGGCGCCGGCGACTGCGGCGGGGCT
>JGI12709J13192_1000024_pt1 | contig 23107 bp, 24 predicted proteins | sample BlaSpr_A8_OM3_M3_FD_13192 | JGI IMG/M metagenome (IMG submission 13192)
CCTGTGGATCGGCGGCTCGCCGAGATTCGCGAACATCCCGCTGCCGCACGTCACCGTGAGCGCCGTCTCGCAGGTCGACAACCCCAACGTGATCGACGTCGCGTGGTCGAGTCCCGGCACCGGGACGCACTTCACCGTGTACGCGGTCACGCAGGACGGGGTGCGCCGCAGCTGGTCCGGCTCGTTGGGCGACGGCCACGCGACGTACGCCGGAAAGCCTGGCGAGACCGTCTGGTTCTGGTCGACCGTGACCACCGACCTGGGCTGGTGGGACGGCGGCGGATCTGCGGTCGTCCAGGTTCCGCATCTCAGCCACGGAGCCGCCTACTCCTAGAATCAGCCGGTGATTGCCGACGCCCTGAAAGGCAAGACCATCCTGGTCACCGGCAGCACCGGCTTTCTCGGCAAGTCGATCGTCGAGAAATGTCTCCGATCGATCCCCGACATCAAGCGGATCAACCTGGCGATCCGTTCGAGCGCGCGCCGGCCGGCCAGCGAGCGGCTGGAGCGCGAGGTCCTCGCCAGTCCTGCCTTCAAACGGCTCAAGGACCAACTGGGCGAGGAAGCGTTTGTAAAGCTCACCAGAGAGAAGCTCGGCGTGATCGAGATCGACCTGGGCCGCGACGGCCTTGGTTTGAGCGAGGAGTCGCGTGCGCAGCTGCGCGGATGCGACGTCGTCATCCACTCCGCGGCGGCCGTCGAGTTCGACAACCCAGCCGACCTGTCGGCGCAGACCAACCTCCTGGGCGCCGCGCGCCTGGTGGAGGCGTTGAAGGCGAGCGGCGCGAAGATGCACCTCGTGCACATCTCGACCGCGTACGTCGGCGGGATGCTGCGCGGCCTGGTGCGCGAAGAGGCGCCGCACGACCCGGGGCTCAACTGGCGGCACGAGGCGGAGGTGCTGACGAATCTCCGGGCGCCGGTCGAGGAGGAGTCGCGACGGCCCGAGATCCTGAACCGCTTGCGCCGCGAGGCGCGCTCGCGCATGGGACCGGCGGGCACGCCCGCCGTCGCGCGCACGACCGAGCGGCTGCGCGAGCGCTGGGTCAAGGACAAGCTCATCGAGCGCGGCCGCGTGCACGCCACCGCGATGGGGTTCTCCGACATCTACTCGTTCACCAAGGCGATGGCGGAGCAGGCGGTGGTGGAGCTGCATGGCGACATCCCGCTTTCAATCGTTCGCCCATCGATCATCGAGAGCGCGCTCGACGAGCCGTCCCCGGGTTGGCTCGAGGGATTCCGCATGGCGGAGCCGCTGATCCTCGCGTTCGGCCGTGGCGTGCTGCGCGATTTCTCGGGCCTGCCCGATTCGCTGCTCGACATCATCCCCGCCGACTTCGTCGTCAACACGGTGCTTGCGGTCGCGGCCAATCCGCCGCCGGATGCAAAGCCGCGCGTGTATCACGCGGCGTCGGGGTCGCGGAATCCGCTGCGGCTGCGCCGCGTCATGAAGGAGGCGATCGACTACTACGAGGCTCATCCGCTGCGCGATCGGTACGGCCAGGCGATCGGCACCCCCGAGTGGACCTTCCCGACGCGTCAGGAGATGGAGACCCGAGCGCGCCTGGCGCTGCGCGCGGCCGAAGCTGCGCAGTGGGTCGTGGAGCGGCTGCCTCTCGGATCGACCGTGTCGCAGCTTTCGGACAACCTCAACGCGGAGCGCGAACGCCTCGACCGCGGGGTGAACTTGATCCAGCTGTACGGCGTCTACACAGAGGTCGACTGCATCTTCGACACGCGCCACGTGACGGAGCTATGGGAGAAGGTCCCGGCCGCGGAACGCAAGACGTTCCCGTTTGATCCGGCGCTTTACGACTGGACGCACTACTTCCAGGACGTCCACTTTCCGACGGTCGTGCGCATGTCGCGAGTCGAGACCGCGGAGAAGAGGGGCAAGCAGCCGACCGGCAGCACGTCGCCCAAGGCGGAGTCGAGCTCGGTGAGGGCGGCGATCGAACGCCGAGCAGGACGCAAGGACGTGCTCGCGGTGTTCGACGTCGACGGCACGCTCGTCGAGACGAACGTCGTCGAATATTTCCTGTGGATGCGTCTGCGGGCGCAACCTCTCGAGGATTGGCCGACTTTCATGGCTCATATGCTTCGCGAGGCGCCGCGCTGGCTGTATCTCGAGAGGCGCTCGCGAGCGGAGTTCCAGCGCACGTTCTATCGCGAGTACGACGGGCTCGACTATGAGGTGATGAAACGGCTTGGGCGGGAGGCGCTGGACGCGGTGACGCTGCGCCGCGTGTATCCCGAAGGCATGCGGCGGATCCGCGAGCACAAGCGCGCGGGCCATCGCGTGCTGCTGCTGACCGGCGCGCTCGACGTGGTGGTGGAACCCCTCGCCGAGCTGCTCGACGTTGAGGTCGACTGCGCGCACCTCCTGATGAAGGAGGGGCGCTTGACCGGTGACCTGCAGTCGCCTCCGCCGGCGGGCGAGGCGCGGGCGTCGCTGCTCGAGGAGTACGCGGCGCGCGAAGGCGTCGTGCTGGCGGACAGCTTCGCGTACGCCGACTCGCTATCCGACCTGGGAATGCTCGAGATCGTTGGCACCCCGGTGGTGGTGAACCCCGACGCCAGGCTTTCGCAGGTCGCGGGGCAGCGCGGGTGGCGCGTAGAGCGATGGAAGATGGCGCCGGGCAACTGGCGCCTCCCCATGCCCGACCCGCGCTCGCCCGAATACCGGGAGGCTGTCCGACGCTAGCCCTTCAATACGTGCGCTCGATTCCTGCTTTCGCCGTGGTGAAGGCCGCCGGCGGGCGGCCCGACGTGGCGACCAGCGCGCTGTCGATGCTGAAGCTCGGCGACGTGCCGGAGCCCGAGCTGCCCACCCGCGATTGGGTGCGCGTCAGACCCAACCTCAGCGGGATCTGCGGGTCCGACCTCGCCGCGATCAGCGGCCACATCTCGCTGTATCTCGACCCGCTGACCAGCTATCCGTTCGTGCCAGGCCACGAGGTGGTCGGCGAGCTCGAAGACGGGTCGCGGGTCGTCATCGAGCCCGCGCTCGGATGCGTCGTGCGCGGCATCGATCCGCCGTGCCCGCGATGCGCGGAAGGGCGGCCGGGCCTCTGCTACAACGTGACCGAGGGGCCGATCGAGGTGGGCCTGCAGACCGGGTACTGCGCGGACACCGGTGGGGGATGGGGGGAGGTCCTAGTCGCGCATCCCTCGCAGATCCATACCATTCCCGAAGCCCTGTCGGACGAGGCGGCGGTGCTCATCGAGCCCTTCGCGTGCTGCGTGCACGCGGCGCTGCGGGGCGGAGCGACGAAGGACGACGTCGTTGTGGTGTCGGGGGCGGGAACGATCGGCCTGTTGACGGTGGCGGCGGTGAAGCTGTTCACGCCGCCCAAACGATTGATCGCGATCGCCAAGCACCCGACTCAGCGCGATCTCGCGCGCAAGCTGGGCGCGGACCAGGTGATCGCGCCCGCCGACGTCTACCAGCGCGTGCGATTCGCGACCGGGGCGCGGCGCCTGGACGGGATGAACCGCCCGCTGCTGCTGGGCGGGGCGGACGTGACGTTCGAATGCGTCGGGCGCGCCGACAGCCTCAACGACGCGGTGCGCTACACGCGCGAGGGCGGCACCGTCGTCGCGGTCGGTATGCCCGGCGAGGAGAAGGTGGACTGGGCGCCGATCTGGCAGCGTGAGCTGACCATCACAGGCGCGTACGCGTACGGCTCGGAACCGAAGCGCGAGGGGAAGCGCACGTTCGACCTCGCGCTGGAGGCGGCGGCCGAGATGCACCTGCATGAGCTCACGGGGCCGCTTTTCGGTCTAGGCGAGTACCGTGACGCGATCACCTACGCGATGAGCGCCGGGCGGTTAGGGGCCGTGAAGGTCGCGTTTGATCTGCGACGATTGAGGGCCTAGATGCCAAGACCGGGTGCGGTAATCGAAGTCGATCGCAACACGCCGCCGGTGCTTTTTCACTTCGGCGAGGGCATCCGGCTCGAGAAGCTGCCGCTCGGCGCGCGCATCGTCTACCCGCCCGATCCGCTCGACCCCATCGCGCACCCGGAGCGTGCAATCAAGCGCGCGCTGGCGCGGCCGCTCGAGGACGATCCGCTCAAGGCGCTCCTGCGTTCGGGCATGAAGCTGACCATCGCCTTCGACGACCTTTCTCTGCCCCTGCCTCCGATGGCCGCGCCCGACGTCAGGCAACTGGTCATGGAAGAGGTCATCGACATGGCGGCCGAGGCCGGCATCGAGGACCTGCACATCATCGCCGCGCTCGGGCTGCACCGCCGCATGACGGAGGACGAGCTGCGGCACATCGTCGGCGAGAGGATCTTCAGCACGTTCCACCCGGACCGCCTGTACCAGCACGACGGCGAGGACCCGGAGAACAACGTCTACATCGGCAAGACCGCCGAGGGGGAGGACGTCACGCTGAACCGCCGCGCGGCGGAGTCGGACCTGGTGATCTACGTCAACCTGACCCTCGTGCCCATGGACGGAGGGCACAAGTCGATGGCGACCGGGCTCGCCTCATTCCGCAGCATCCGCGCGCATCACAACGCGAAGACCCTGCTCGCCTCGCGCTCGTACATGAATCCGCCCGACTCGGCGCTGCATCACTCGTGCATCCGGCAGGGCCAGATCATCGAGGACACAGTGCGCGTGTTCCACATCGAGACGACTGTGAACAACCACGCGTTTCCCGCGATCGCGAGCTTCATGCAGAAGCGCGAGACGGACTGGACGGCGCAGGACCAGGCCATGTTCCTGGCCACCAAGCAGATGACCGACATCGCGCCGGTCGGGTTCAAGCGCAACGTGTTTCATGCGATGCGCGCGCCCTACGGCCTGACGTCGGTGCAGGCCGGCCAGGTCGACGCCGTGCACGACCAGACGCTTGGTGCCGTGCGCAAGCAGCTCACCGTGCGCGTCGAAGGCCAGACCGACATCGTGACACTCGGGGTCCCGTACCTCGGCCCCTACAACGTCAACTCGGCGATGAACCCGATCCTCGTCGTGTGCATGGGCCTGGGCTATCTCTTCAACTTCTACCGCAACAAGCCGGTGCTGCGGAAGGGCGGCGTGCTCATCCTCACCCACCCCTGCCGCTACGAGTTCGACGCCGTGCAGCACCCGAGCTACATCGACTACTACGACGAGGTCCTGGCCGATACGACCGACCCGATCGAGATCGAGAAGAAGTACGAGATGCGCTTCGCCGAGGACCCGTGGTTCAGGCAGCTGTACCGCAAGTCGCACGCGTACCACGGCATCCACCCGCATTACGCCTGGATTTGGGCCGCCCACGCGATGGAGCACGCGGGCGACGTCATCTTCGTCGGAGCCGACCGCGACGTGGTGCACCGCCTGGGCTTCAAGGCCGCCACGACCCTGGAGGACGCCTTTGAGATGGCGGAGCAGACCGTCGGACGCTACCCGAGCGTTACACATCTACGGATGCCGCCGATCATGCTGGCAGACGTCGAATAGGCGTTGAATGGATATGAAGATCGCTCGCGCTCTACTCGGTCTGGCGGTCCTGGCCACCGCAATCGCATGCAGCGGGTCCGCGACCGCGACGCCGAAGCAAACCGTCACCGCTGAAAGCGTCGCCCTCCAGCAAGGTGACGTGTCGGGCATGCAGAGGTGCGCCGGCAGTGGCGACATCGACACCGTCCTGCTGAGCCAGAAGTCGAGGGACCCCTTCGCCTACGCGGAGAACGCCGCAGTCTGGAATCGCTGGAAGCGGGCGGGCGCAAAAGAGGCCTACCTCGCGGTCTACGGCAGGACCGGCCGCGACTGCGCCGCGATGACGAGCGCCGGCCCCGGCGCCCCAACGGGCGGCCTCGTGGTCGGGCTCGTCGTGAAGTACAGGGACGCGGCCGTCGCCGCGAGCGGCTTCAGGGCCACCTCGACGCTTCTCGGCTTCGGGCCCAAGGACCTGCTCTTCATCCGCCTGGCCGGCGGCAGCGTCGAAACAGGAGTCGTCACGGGCCTCGGTCCGCAGTCCAGGGTCGGCAGCGGCACCGTCGCCGGCTCGACCTACTACTTCGCCTTCTGGCAGAACAAGGACTTCGACGCCGACTTCATGGGCTACAACGTCCCCACGACCGCCGCGAACACGGCCGTGATGGACATGAACGGGAGGATCCGCTAGCGCGATGAGCTGGTATTCAGAGGGTCCGCTGACGCGCGTCACGTCGATGCTCGGCAGCGCCCTCGACGATGTGTGGCGCGTGCGGAGCGGGTGGCACTGGAACTCGCCGCGCCCCCACACCTGGCCGGAGCGCGGCGCCGTCGTGCCCGACAATCCGGCCGACCTGGGCTGGGCGCGCGTCGAGCCAGTCCGATCGATCCGCTACCTCATCCAGCACGGCCTCCTTCTGCCCTTTACCGAGGCGATGGCGCATCCGAAGGTCGAGGGACGCGAGTGGGTCCGCGAGCTCGAGCGCCCCGTGATCTTCGCCGCCAACCACTCCAGTCACGCCGACACCTCGCTGGTCCTGCACTCGCTCACCGACAAAGCACGCGATCGCACCGTGGTCGCGGCGGCGGCGGACTACTGGTTCAAGCGCCCGCTCCTCGGCAACATCGTGAGCCTGTTCCTCAACACATTTCCCTTCTCGCGCACGGGCGGCGCGCAGGCGCAGCTGCACAGCTCGAGCCAATTGCTCAAGTCCGGGTGGAACCTGGTTTTGTTTCCCGAGGGCAGCCGCTCGCCCGACGGCCGCATCCAGGAGTTCAAGCCCGGCGTGGGCTACCTCGCCAAGGAGACGGGCACGCCCGTCGTGCCGATGCACATCCAGGGCGCGTTCCAGGTCATGCCGCGCCACCAGAAGATCCCGCTGCCGGGCCCGATCCGCGTGCGAATCGGCAAGCCCATGACGCCCGACCCGAAGGAAGGCAGCAGGGAGTTCACCGCCCGCGTGGAGAAGGCCGTGCGCACCCTGGCAGCGGCGCCCAAGCAGCCCGCCATCCAGGGCACGTGGGTCGAGCGCTGGAACGCGTCGAAGCCGCGCGAGCTGCGCTACGGCGACGACTGAGTGAGGGGCTCCACCAGAAAGACGGGGTGATCCGGCGCGACCCGGCGCAGCTCCTCGTCTGACGACTCCGCGCTGACGCCTCCGAAGAACACCCCGACCTCGAATTTCCAGCGCCGCAGATAGTCGCGGAGGATCGCCACCTTCTGATCGTCCGGGACCTCGACCGCATTGAACGGGTGCGACTTGCGACCAAGTACGAGCTCGCCGCCACCGGAAACGCGAATGTTGCGAACCCACTGCGTGTGCCCGCGTGGCGCCACGAGGTACAGCTTGTTGTCGTGAGTCAGCACGTTGACCGGAGAGATTCGCCACTCGCCGGACTTGCGGCCCCGCACGCGCAGGATGCGCGACCCCCACACGCTGATACCCAGCCGAGTGAAAAGAGCCACGACGCGGTTGAAGACGTTCTTCGTGAACCAGTCCGGCCGCTGGTAATGCCGCGTCTCCATGCCGACTTACGATAACGAACGCGCAATGACCTACTCGATCGTCGCCCGCGACAAGGAGACAGGCGAGCTCGGCGTCGCCGTCCAGTCGCACTACTTCCAGGTCGGCCCGGTCGTGCCGTGGGCGCTCGCCGGCGTCGGCGCGGTCGCGACCCAGTCGATGGTCAACGTCAGCTTCGGCCCGCTGGGCTTGGACCATCTAAGGGCGGGCTACACCGCCGAGCAGACGCTCAAGGCCCTTCTCGCCGGCGACTCGCTGCCAGAGTCGCGCCAGCTGGCCATCGTCGACGCGAGCGGAAACGTCGCCACGCACACCGGGAGCAAGTGCATCCCCGCCGCCGGCCACCACACCGGTGACAACTTCAGCGTCCAGGCCAACCTCATGGAGAAGGACACGGTGTGGGATGCGATGGCGGCGGCCTACACGAACACCAAAGCGCCGCTCGCGGAGCGCATGCTCGCGGCCCTCGACGCCGCCGAGGCAGAGGGCGGCGACATCCGCGGCAAGCAGTCGGCCGCGATGCTGGTCGTGACCGGCACACCGACCGGCCGCTCGTGGGAGGACCGCATCATCGACATCCGCGTCGAGGACTCGGCCGAGCCACTCGTCGAGTTAAGACGACTCCTGAAGATCAAGCGCGCCTACCAGACGGACGAGGTGGCCGACCGCCTCGAGGAGGCGGGGGACCTGAAAGAAGCGGCAACAAAACGCGAGGAGGGCGTCGCCCTCGCGCCCGAGCTCGAGGAGCTCGCCTTCTGGGCCGGCCTGCAGATCGCGATCAACGGCGACGTCGACCGCGGCACACAGCTGATCGCCCAAGCGGTGAAGAAAGAACCGCGGTGGACCGAAACGCTGCACCGCCTCGTCGCGGTGGATCGCCTGAATGCGGACGTCGCGAAAGCGATCGAGTCGCGCCTCACAACAGAATCGTGGCGCCACTAGACTTCAACAGTCTTGGGCAAGAACAAAGGCCGGCGCGCACCGCGACGCCCTGAAAAGGCACGCAAGCCGGAGCGCGACGACGGTGACCAGAAAGAGCAGGCGGTCGTCATGGACGCCGTGGTGTCGCAGGCGCTGCCCAACGCGATGTTCGAGGTCGAGCTCGAGAACGGCCACAAGCTGATCGCGTACGCGGCGGGCCGCATGCGCCGCTACTTCATCCGCATCACGCCGGGCGACCGCATCCGGGTCGAGCTGTCCCCATACGACCTGACGCGCGGGCGCATCGTCTACCGCTACCGCGATTGACGCAGGATCTCGTCAGCGACCTGACCAAAGCGCGCGTCTTCGACCTCGAGCAAATGCGCCACGCCGGGGCCCCGATCCACCCGTCACACGCGCCCGGCTTCAACTACTTCCTGCACCGCCACCATGCGCGCGGCGCGCCTGAGACGCGAACCAGCGCGTCGGGCATCGTGGTGATGCCCGAGCACTCGGGCACGCACATCGACGCGCTCGTCCACCAGGCCGAGAACCTGACCCTGCACGGCGGCGTGCACGTCGACGAGGGCGTGCAGACCTCGACCGGGTTCAAAAGAATGGGCGTGGAGACGATGGAGCCGATGGTCGGCCGCGGCGTGCTCCTGGACGTGGCGGGAGCGAAACGCCTGCCGCCGGACCACCCCATCACCGACAAAGACCTGCAGCAAACGGCCGCCCAGTCGAAGATCGAAATCCGCGAAGGCGACGTCGTGCTCGTCCGGACCGGCTACGGCGCACTTTGGGACAAGCCCGACGAGTATCTCCACGCCGCGGGCGTCACGGCCGCAGGCTCGCGCTGGCTCGCCGGAAAGAAGGTCAAGGCCGTCGGCGCCGACAACATGGCCTTCGACATCGCGTTCGCGCCGCCCGACCCCGAGCTGAAGGTGACGATCCCCGGCCACCTCATCCTGCTGGTCCGCGCGGGCATCCCGATCATCGAGAACCTGAACCTCGAGGAGCTGGCGGCGGCGAACGCGCACGAGTTCGTGTTCGTCTGCCTGCCGCTCAAGATGCGGGGCGCCACGGGCTCGCCGGTGAGGCCGATTGCGATAGTCGCCTAGCCGACCCCGCTGGGACTCCCAGCAAGCGCCTCAGGCGGATTCTTGCTATTTCCGGCGGCCGGAGAAGGCGAAGACGACCAAGCCCAGCAGGAGCAGAAACACGGCCCCGGCCGACGGTGCCGTGCCTAGATTCGCGTGACCCAAGATGAACAACAGGAGGAATAGGGCCGGAAACGCCAACATGGCAGCGAGCTCGATGCGGCTGAGGCGGCGGTGGTCCGTATTGACTCGATAGAACTGGATTCCGCCCCGCTCCTCCGGCGGAGGCTCGTGAGGCGGGCTCTCGCCTGGGTCGAGGGGAGGAAAAGCGCTTACATCGTCAAGCGTTCGAGATTCTGGAGGGCGCTGCTCCGCCATCACGCCACGGAATCCTGCGGTCGATCACGCCGGCTCATATTCCCACATATGTTCTACGGCAAAAAGACCTGAAGCGTGTCACTGGCCACAAGAAACCCGTCGGCCAGGCCTGGCACGCCAAGGCGCAGTTCGAGTCGGCCTACCTCACGTTCGACGACATGGCGGTCGTGGTGGCCCCTCCGGCCCTGCGGGCCACCTCCCCATAAATGGGGAGGAAAACCTGAGCTAGCGGCGCCCCACCGTCTGGAAGCAGTCCAGGCAGTAGACCGGCCGCGCGCCGGTCGGCACGAACGGCACCTGGGTCGGCTTCCCACAGTTCGAGCAGACCACGTCGTGCATCACGCGAGCCCTGCCGTTGCCGTCCGACTGGCGCCTTGCCGCCCTGCACTCCGGGCAGCGCCGGGGCTCGTTCTGAAGCCCCCGAGACTGGTAGAACTCCTGCTCCCCCGCCGTAAAGAGAAACTCACGCCCACAGTCGCGACAGGTCAATGTCCGATCCACGAAGCTCACCGTCTGGCCTCCCCTCTGAAGATCGCGCCGAGGCCCGGACGATGGCGACCGGTCTTCCCTCCGCGTGCGCGGCGATTCTAGCGCGGTTGGCGTGAATTTGGAGCCGAAGCTGTTGCGCCCCGTCCTTCTTCCCCCTCCCCGCAGGGGAGAGGGCCAGGGTGAGGGCAGAGGAAGGGCCTAGGCGCTCGCCCGGACTCGCTCCGCCTCGGCCTCCGCCTCCACGTCTTCGACCGGCTCCTCGACACTCATGCCGGGTCGGGCCCCGGTCAGCGGGACCTCATTCATGAAGACCGTCGCAACGAGCGCCAGGACCAGCACCGCACCGGCGAACAGGTAGATGTCGTGCAGGGTGTCGGACAGGGCGAACCGGATCGCGCTGACGAACGCGGGCGGCAGCTTGGCGAGCGTGGCCGGGTCCAGGATCGCGTTGGCGTTGCCCTTCGGGAAGTTGTTCAGCGCCGCGGGCGGGATGTGCAGCGCGGTCACGTGCGTGGTGATGTAGCCGGGCAGCCGGTTGGCGAGCACGGCGCCGAGGATGGCGCTGCCCACGGTCCCACCGAGGTTCCGCCAGAACTGGATCTGGCTCGAGGCAACGCCCAGGTACTCGCGCGGGAGCGCGGTCTGGACCGCGGTCAGGTACAGGGGGAAGGTCGTACCGATCCCAAGCCCGACGATGATCAGGTCGACGACGACGTGCCACTGGGGCACCGACGGGGTGATCTGCGACAGCAGATACATGCCGAAGATCATCACGATCACGCCCAGCGTGCCCAGGAACCGGTAGTACTTGATGCGGCGCATCACGAAGCCGGTGACTGTGCTCGCGCCCAGGAGGCCGAACATCATCGGGGTGATCAGGGCCCCCGAGTTGGTGGCGCTGACACCCAGCACGCCCTGGAACACCAGCGGCGTGAACAGGATCGAGCCGAACATGCCGAACGCCGTAAGGAAGCCGACGATCATGCTGACGCTGAACGTCGAGTTCTTGAACAGGTGCAGGGGCACGATGGGGTGCTCGACCCGCGACTCGATGAACACGAAAGCGGCCAGCATCACGGCGGCGAGGGCGAGGAGGCCCATGACTTCGGGCGAAGTCCACGCGTGGTCGCGCGTGATGGTCAAGGCGATAAGCAAGGGCACGATCCCGGCCGCCAGCGTGAACGCGCCGAAGAAGTCGATGTCGCGCCAAGAGGCCTTGGAGCGGACGTAGGGCAAGCCGGCCAGGACGACGATCACCGCGATGATGCCGACCGGGATGTTCACCTCGAACACCCAGCGCCAGCTCCAGTGGTCGGTGATGAAGCCGCCGGCGGTCGGACCGACGATCGAGCTCAAACCGAAGACGCCGCCGAACACCCCGGCGAGGCGGCCCCGCTGATCCGGCGGGAACAGGTCGCCGATGATCGTGAAGACAGTGGCAAACAGCACCCCACCGAAGATGCCCTGGATGCCGCGGAACACGATCAGCTGCGTCATGTCCTGGGACAGGCCGCAGAGAGCCGACGCGGCGACGAACCCGATCATGCCCGCGAGCAGGAACGGCTTGCGTCCGAACAGGTCGCCGAGCTTGCCGGCGATGGGGGTCATGGTCGTGGACGTCACGAGGTAGGCGGTCGTCACCCAGGCGAGGCGGTCGAGGCCGTTGAGGTCGGCAACGATGCGCGGGATGGCCGTGCCGACGATGGTCTGATCCAACGCGGCCAGCAGCAGCGCGAGCATCGTGCCGGCGGTGGCGAGGATGACTCGTCGCCGAGAGAGTCCTGTCGTGATCATTTACCCAGCTCCTTCCTGGCGTTCTCCACCAGCAACAGGCACAGGTGTCGCAGCTGCGCCAGGTCTTCTTTCGTCATTCCTTTAACCAGCTCCAGCTGGTGCTCCATCCCGACTTTCCAGATGGAGTCGATTCGCGCCCGGCCGGCTTCCGTGAGGCTGGCGCGGACCGAGCGGCGGTCTTCGCGATCCGGGACGCGCGTGACTAGGCCGTCTTTTTCCAGGTGATCGACCAGCCCGGTCACGTTGCGGGGTGTCATGTCCAGGTCGTCGGCCAGCTCGCCCAGCGGCATGTCCCCGCAGCGGGACAGGCGGAACAGGACGCCCATCCGGCCCTCACTCAGGTCGTGCTTGGCGCCCCACCGCTCCTGCATGAGGTGCAGGGATCGGCCTGCGATGCGAAGCGCGGCGAGCGCCTCGAGCGCGCTGGTGTCTGTGCTGAGCGGGGCCAGCATGTCGCGCATCCGGCGCATGAACAGCCGCCCGGCCTCATCGGTTTCGAGATCCCAGCCCTTTCCAGGTTCGGGGAACTTCACTTCGGTGTCTTTCATATTGAAGGACTTCATTATTCCTACATACAGGGTTAGGTTGCAAGTTATTCTCGGCCCGGACAAAAAATGATCGTCGACGCTCACCTGGACATCGGCTGGAACGCGATCTCGGCCGGCCGGCCCTTCCTGGGCCCGCCTGCGCCGGGCTACGTGGTGAGCCGGCCGTCCCTGGTGGCGGCGGGGGTCGGCCTGGTGTTCGCCACTCTGTACACGGCGCCGGTCCGGGCGAAGCGGCCGATGCGGACGCGGTTCGTGTACGAGAACCCCCACGAGGCCTACCTCATGGCCACCGCCCAGGTCAACTTCTACCGGTCGAGCGGCCTGCAGCTGATCCGGGACCGCGCCGAGCTGGCGGCCTACGCCGGTAGTTGGCGACGCGGCCACTTGGCCGCAGTGCTCTTGATGGAGGGAGCGGACCCCATCGAGACACCCTCCCAGCTCGGCGCCTGGGTCGACCGCGGCGTCCGGATCATCGGCCCGGCTTGGGGCGGCACGCGCTACAGCGGCGGCACCGGCGCGCCGGGCGGGCTGACCGAGCTGGGCCGCCAGCTGCTCAAGGCGATGCGCCGCAAGCACGTGATCCTCGACCTCAGCCACATGGCGGACCAGGCGGTCGCCGACGCCTTCAAGCTGTGGCGAGGGCCGATCATGGCCTCGCACAGCAACTCGCGCGACCTCGTGCCCGCCGACCGCCAGGTGACCGACGAGACGGTGGCCGAGATCGCGCGCCGAGGCGGGGTGGTGGGGGTGAGCTTCTACGCGCACCACCTGCGCCGCAAGGCACCGGCCACCCTCGACGACGTGGTGAAGCACATCGTCTACCACGCAAAAGCAGCGGGAGGACCAGAGCACGTAGGAATCGGCTCCGACCTGGACGGAGGCTTCGACGCGCGCTACGCCCCGATCAAAAACCTCGAAAAACTGAAAGAGCTGCCACCCCGCCTACGCCGGCACTTCAACAAAACGCAGGCGGAAGGAATCATGGGCAACAACTGGCTAGCGTTCCTGGAAAGATCCTTGCCCTAAATCTCCTCCCCATCGTGTGGGGAGGTGTTCGGCGAAGCCCGACGGGGGGGCGAGCCCTGCCCTAATGCAACTAAAGCGGTTGCTGGCGACGTAGATGAGTCGTTAATCCTCTAGAAGTTAGAACTTCGAGGTTTCGAACTGGTACAGCCGCCAACCGAAATCACCGATCCAGCCGAGGATCCAGATGGCGCTGATTAACGCGACCAAGACCAGGCCTCGCCTCCCGACGGCCACGTGGACCTCGCCCGGACGCAATGGGAGCGCGCGGGTGAACAGGGCCCCAACCGCCGCAAGAACCCAAACCGCAAGGCAGGCCAGGATCACGAGTTGACTTCCTGGAAGCCCGAAGTTGTTCGCGAGCAACGGCACACCGCCGAGCATGGTGAACGGAGCGAGCGCAGCGGTTAGACCGTCAGTCGGCGCGCCTTGCTGCCGAGCCATGCCGTAAAGCCGGACCGCCGAGACAAGGGCCACCCCGAGTCCGGCGACAAGTCCGATCAGAGCCAGGTAGCTGAGCCACAGCCATTGGTGAAAGCGCTGACCAGCGTGGGTCATGTATGTGGTGCTGCCGGGGGTGCCGGGAGCAACTGTCACCGACAGCACAACTCGTTCACTGAGGTGGTCCAGGTACTCGACACGTACCTGCACGCCGTCTGGCGGGTCGACAGGCTGGTCCAGGTATTCGATCGATTTGCCGGCGACTTCTATCTCGGCCGAGTTGAGATAGGTCACGGGCCCTTCAACCGACGATGTGAGCGGCGGGTCCACAAAGCAGCAGATCATCACGAGAACCACGGCGCCGAGCTCGATCAAGAACGCTGTCTGCATGAAGCGGGCTTTCAAAATGCGTTCAAATCATGTTCGCGAGACTCTTCGCAGTGATGAACGCGAAGCCCATCCCGTGCCCCGTGAATCCCGCGCAGATGTAGACGTTCGGCATCCCCTCCAGCAATCCCGCCAGCGGCAGCCCATCCTCCGTGAACCCCATCGTCCCCGCCCAGCGATGCGTGACCTCGCGCTTCACTCGCAGCTCCTCCAGCCCGCGGTCGAGGTGCTCCTGGATCTCAGTGGTGGGCTCGGCGTCATAAGTCTCTTCCGACTCGGGCGATGTATCCCGCCAACCCCCGACGAGCACCTCACCCGAAGCAAGCTGCCGCCAGTACCGAAACCCGTAGTGCGAGTAGACCGGCAGGTCGGTTACGCGGCTCGGTTCCGGCGCAGTGGCGAGCATCTGCGCGCGGATCGGCCGAATCCGGACCGACGGCACGAGCTGAGGCGAGTAAGCGTTGGTGGCGAGGACGACGACGCCTGCCACGCACATCTCCTCACCCGCGGTCACGACCACTCCGGAGCGCCGCGCCGTTACCGAAGTGACATTCACGCCCTCGCGGATCGCGCCGGCGCGAGCCTGCCGCGCCAGGGCGCCGACAATCCGCGAAGGATCCGCCTCACCGTCGCGCGGGTTGACCAGCCGCGTCCCGTCCCACCGCGCCTGGAACCCATCCTCGGTCAAAAGCTGCTCCGACTCGATCAACAAAGCGCGCTCGGTCTCGTCGCCCGGCAGGATCGCGGTACCGAGGCGCCGATACCCGACGTCCTGCCCGCGCACCGCCTCGATCATCCGGTCGTGGTTCTCATTCGTGAGCTCCCACACCTTGCGCGCCTTCTCGCGCCCATAGGTGCGCACCGCCTCCGCATACGACGAAGCGACCCCCGTGAGCAAAAACCCAGCGTTGCGCCCGCTCGCCCCCGAAGCCAAACGAAAGCGCTCCACCAGCACCGCATCGATGCGCCGCGACGCAAGCCAGTGCAGCAGCGAGACCCCCGCGATGCCCCCTCCGATCACGAGCACATCGCACTTCTCCGGCAGCGAACCCGGATATTTCTCCGCCGGCGGCGCCCAGAACGGCGTGTTCACGACCCCAATAGAATCAGAAGGCAAGTGGAGTTCGAAAGCTATGACGTCCTGATCGTCGGCGGGGGCCTCGCCGGCATCAGAGCAGCCATAGCCGCCGCGGAGGCCAATCCGAGAGCAAGAGTCGGGATGGTCTCCAAGGTCTACCCGATGCGCAGCCACACCGTCTCCGCCGAGGGCGGAGCCGCGGCCGTGCTGCGCCCAGAGGACTCGTACGAGAACCACGCATTCGACACCATCAAGGGCTCCGACTACCTCGCCGACCAGGACGTGGTCGAGGCCTTCGTGCGCGAGGCGCCCGTCGAGATCATCCAGATGGAGCACTGGGGCTGCCCGTGGAGCCGCGACCCCGACGGCAAGATCAGCGCGCGCCCCTTCGGCGGTATGACCACGTGGCGCACCTGCTTCGCCGCCGATAAGACGGGCTTCTACATGCTGCACACGGTCTTTCAAACCTCGCTCAAGTACCCGCAGATCACGCGCCACGACGAGGCTTTCGTGACCAAGCTGCTGGTCGAGGACAGCCGATGCGTCGGCGTCGTGGCACTGGACATCCGCACCGGGCGCATCGACGCGATCACCGCAAAGTCCGTCATCCTCGCGACCGGCGGCCTGGGTCGCGTCTACGCCTTCACCACCAACGGCAACATCTGCACCGGCGACGGCATGGCGCTCGCGTATCGTGCGGGCGTCGGGCTGAAGGACATGGAGATGGTTCAGTTCCATCCCACCGGCCTTCCGTTCACGGGCATCCTCATCACCGAGGCGGTGAGGGGAGAGGGGGGATACCTCCTCAACAACGAGGGCGAGCGCTTCCTGAAGCGCTACCTGCCGAATAAGATGGAGCTCGGGCCGCGCGACATCATCTCGCGCGCGATGCTCACGGAGTTCGAAGCGGGACGCGGCTTCGAGGGACCGCACGGCAAGTACATGCACCTCGACGTGCGCCACCTCGGCGAGAAGGTCATCGACCGCAAGCTGCCCTTCATGCGCGAGCTGGGTCGCGAGTTCATGGGCATCGACATCGTGAAGGACCCCATTCCGGTGCGCCCCGTGCAGCACTACATGATGGGCGGCGTCGCCGCGGACATCTCCGGCGAGACGGAGATCCTCGGCCTGTACGCCGCCGGCGAGTGCGCGAACGTCGGTCTGAACGGCGGCAACCGCCTCGGCTCGAACTCGCTGTCCGAGTGCCTGGTGTTCGGCGCGGCCTCCGGTCGCGCGGCAGCGCACTACGCGGCCTCGGCCAAACCCGTGACCGCGAACCCCGTCGACGCGATGCTGTGGGACGAGGCGCGACGCGTCGAGTCGGACTACCTGGAGAAGAAGGGCGGCGACGAGAGGATCGGCCCCATCCGCGAGGAGATGCAGCGCGAGATGGACGCTGGCGCGGGCGTGTTCCGCACCAAGGAGGGCCTGGAGAAGCTCATTCAGCAGCTCGGCGGCCTTCGCGATCGCTTCGACCGGGTGAAGATCGACGACACGAGCAAGACCTTCAACACCGAGGTCGTCGCCGCGCTCGAGCTCGACTACATGCTCGAGGTCTCGCAGGCGATCGCCGTTTCGGCCCTGGCCCGCGAAGAGTCGCGCGGCGCCCACGCGCGGCGAGATTTCCCGGAGCGCGACGACGAGAAGTTCCTGAAGCACACGATTGCCTACCGCAAGGAGGGCGCGCGCCCGCGACTCGAGTACCGAGACGTCAAGATCACCAACTTCCAGCCCAAAGCGAGGACGTACTAGAAATGCCCGACAAGAAGGTCACCATCCGCGCGACGCGCTACGACCCGGACAAGGACGAGAAGCCCCGCCTGCAGGTGTACGAGATCCCCTTCTACGACGAGAGCATGGTCGTCCTCGACGCCCTGAACTACATCAAGGCGAACGTCGACGGAAGCCTCAGCTATCGCTGGTCGTGCCGCATGGGTATCTGCGGTAGCTGCGGGATGATGGTCAACGGCACGCCCAAGCTCACGTGCAACGCGTTTCTGCGCGACTACTGGCCGCGGCCCATCGTCGTCCAGCCCCTCAACAACTTCCCGGTCATCCGCGACCTGGTGATCGACATGGACGATTTCATGCACAAGCTGAAGTCGGTCCAGCCGTGGATCATCCGCAAGCAGGAGATCCCGCTCGGCGCGGGCGAGCACCGCCAGACCAATGAGCAGATCGACGACTTCCGCCAGTTCAGCCAGTGCATCAACTGCATGCTGTGCTACGCGGCGTGCCCGGTGTACGGGTTGAACGATGAGTTCCTGGGCCCGGCCGCGACGGCGCTGGCGAGGCGCTACAACCTGGACTCGCGCGACCAGGGCCTGAAGCAGCGGCTGCCGGTCCTGGCAGACCCGGACGGAGTGTGGGAGTGCAGCTTCGTAGGCGAGTGCTCGGTGGTATGCCCGAAAGGAGTCGATCCGGCCAAAGCAATCCAACAAACAAAGCTGGACACGACAATGCGCTTCGTCCTCCCCTACGGAAATCGCGAATGACCGAGGCAACTTCCGCGCACGTTCCCTCTCCGCATAACCTTGCGGGTCTTCCCTCTCCCCGCAGGGGAGAGGGTCAGGGTGAGGGCTCGAAGGAATACCCCTGGCGCATGCCGGCGGCCTGGTGGACCCGCAACCGCCACTACTTCTTCTACGTAGTCCGCGAGTTCACCGCCGTGCCGCTAGCGCTGTGGCTGCTGTGGCTGCTGGTCGAGATCAAGCGCGGAGGCGACGGCCCCGGACGCTACGCGCCACACCAATCGACGGCCTTCGTCCTGTTCAGCTTCATCGTCCTGCTCTTCGCGCTGTACCACAGCTACACGTTCCTCAGCCTGACCGGCGTGATCATCCGCCTGAAGGCCTTCGACCGGCCGGTGCCGCCGCGACTGATCACCCTTGCGATGTTCGGCCTGTGGGCCGGCGCGTCGGTGGTGGTCGGCTTCGTCCTGATCTGGTTCGCAAGATGAGCGCGGAAGTGCAGCACCGCCCCGCCTACACCCACCTGATCTTCTGGTTCCTCTTCTCGCAGGGCGGGGTGATCGCAGCGCTGCTGATCCCCGTCCACGTCCTCATCCAGGGCATCCTCGGCCCGCTCACCGTCGTCCCCGTCGTCGACCGCCACTACGACACTTGGGTCCAGGTCCTTGGCAACCCGCTGGTGAAGCTCTACCTGCTGGTGTTGATCGCAGTGCCGTTCTTCCACTTCGCCCACCGCATCCGTTACCTGCTCGTCGACTTCGGCGTGCACGCCGCGAAGGGCACCCCCGCGCAGGTCGTGTTCTACGGCGGCGCGGTGGCCGTCACGCTCGTCACGATCTGGGTGCTTCTCACAACCGTCCCCATCCGATTGGGCTAGGCCATGTACACGGTCGAGGCCGTCCCGGCGTCTGAGCTAGGCAACACCAGCTTTTTCGTCGCGGACGATGAGCGTGGGGTCGCCTTCGTGGTGGACCCGTTGCGCGACATCGAGCGCTACGTCAACATCGCGAAGGACCGCAACGTCCGGATCACGCACGCCCTCGACACGCACCTGCACAACGACTTCGTCTCAGGCCGGCGCGAGCTGGCCGCAGAGGCAGGCTCGGATGTCGCCGAGCTCGACCCGGGCGCGGAGATGACGATCGGTGACATGACCATCAAAGCGATCCACACGCCCGGCCACACCCCGGACCACAAGAGCTACCTGCTGACCGAGGGCGGCCGCGCGCGAGCGCTGTTCTCGGGCGGCGCGGTGATGCTCGGCGCGATCGCTCGAACGGACCTCTTCGGCCCGCACCTCGCCGTGCATCTGGCGCTCGAGGCGCTGACGACCTTGCAGGTCAGGCTGCGCGGGCTGCCCGACCACATCCGCGTGTTCCCCACGCACGGGGGCGGCTCGTTCTGCGGCGTGGGCGGGCGCAGCGGCCACGAAACGACGCTCGGCCACGAGCGCCAGACGAACCCGTTCTTCCTGACCACGGAGCTGATGCCGTTCCTCGCGCGCGTGCTGAACCAGAATCGCTACCCGACGTACTACCGTGACATGGCCGCGATCAACCGAGGCGGCGCGCCACTGATCGGGATCACCATCCCGCCCCTTACGAAGCTCACTGCCGATGAGGCCGCGCGCATCGTCGACGCGGGAGCGGCGATCGTCGACATCCGCCAGGGCCGCGACTACGACCGCGAGCACATCCCAGGCAGCTACAGCGTCGGCATCGACGGACCGGTCAGCGCGTGGGTGGGATGGCTGGTCGCGCGGGGGCGGCCGCTCGTGCTCGTCGGAGGGTCAGAAGCCCAGCTGGGCAAGGCGCAGCGGCAGCTGCTGCGGATCGGCTTCGACACCGTCGCCGGCGCGCTGGACGGCGGCATCGACGCGTGGAGGTCGAGCGGGCGCGAGGTGTCGAGCTTCGAGACGGTGGACGTGGAGGACATGGCGGCCTGGGTCCTGAGCGCGGAGCCGATGACGGTGATCGACGCCCGTGACGAGCACGAGTGGGTGGCAGGCCACGTTCCTGGCGCGGTGCACATGTACGTGCCGGACATCCCGCACCGCGCGAGCGAAATCCCAAATGAAGCACCGGTAGCGGTGCACTGCGCCAGCGGCTACCGCGCGGGTATCGCAGCGAGCCTGCTGGAACAAGCAGGCCTAAAACGAATCATCCACGTAAACGGCGAATACAGCGACTGGGACCGCCTACACCTGGCTGAGACGATCCCGTGAGCGCCGGCCACTCCCACTCGTCCTCGCACTATGGCAACAAGGACGCCGTCAGGGCGGTCGTGGTCAGCGCCGTCGCCCTGGGCATCGCCGCCTTGGCGGAGATCACCGCCTCGCTCGCAAGCGGATCCGCAAGCGTCCTCGCGGACGGCCTCCACAACTCGGGCGACGTGCTGACGAGCTTCATCCTTCTATTCACCTTCGCCCTCGTCCGCCGGCCGGCCACCAGACGATTCTCTTCCGGCTATGGCCGCTTCGAAGACGTGGCCACCCTTCTCATCATCGTCGTGATCATCGCGACAGCGGCCGTGGCCGCGGCCGAGTCGGTTGCCAAACTCATCCACCCCGCGACCTACTCCAACATTCCGCTCAGCCTGGCGGCCGCCCTCGTCGGCGTGATCGCCAACCTGGGCGTCTCCGAATACAAGATCAGGGTCGGCCGGGGCGTGGGCTCGGAGTCTCTGTCGGCGGATGGCATCCATTCGCGCATCGACGCCGTGGTGTCGGCCGGCGCTTTTGTCGGCATCGGACTCGCCGGCCTCGGCCTGCCGATCGCCGACCCGGNGGTCGGCATCCTGATCACCTTCGCCATCGTCTATGTCCTGGCCGGAACCGTGAAGCAGCTCTTCTACCGGATGATGGATGCGGTCGATCCCACCATCGTCGACGAGATCACGAACTCCGCCCAATCCGTCAGCGGCGTGCTCCAGGTTCACGATGTCAGGGTGCGCTGGGTTGGTCGCGAGCTGGTCGCGGTGATGCACGTTGCCACCGACCCCAAGTCCACGCTCGAAGAGGCTCATGCCCTGTCGATGCGCGTCGAGGACGCCGTTTGTCACGAGGTGCCGGCGGCCCGGCTGGAGATCCACATGGACCCAGGCACCGCCCCTCACAAGCACGTCGTCGTAGGTACCCCACTCGATGACCATCATCAACACACGGAGGATGAACAATGAGCAGCCCGCAGGACCCCACCCCGCAGCGCTTTGTACCGCGCCTGGTTCTCAGCCATGACGTGCACGCGCAGATCCATGGAACAGGGCCAATGGCTCGCTTGAACACCTGGCTCGCCGTGAAGATCACCAAGACGGTTGGTTCGATGTGGATGGCATATGCCTTTGCCGCCATCACCCTGATCTCTTTGCCCGCCGCAATCGCATCGCGCAACGTCATCGTCATCGTGTCCTGGATCGCCCAGACCTTTCTCCAGCTCGTGCTCTTGCCGATCATCATCGTCGGTCAAAACGTGATCCAAGCCGCGAACGACGCGCGCGCGGAAGCCGACCACGAAACGCTGACGGCAGTCCACTCGTTGACGGTCGAGGTCCATGCAATCAACGAGGCGCAAACGAAGATCCTCCAACAGCTGCAAATCGCAACCGCGTAGCGGGCAAATCTCCTCCCCACCGTGTGGGGAGGTGGCGGCGAAGCCGCCGGAGGGGGTCCCGCGCTTGGCTGTTACGCCTCCGCCGTCAGATCGTTAAGTCGCGCATGAGGGTCTGGACGATCACCCTCGCCGTCTTGATCACCTTCAGCTGGTCGGGCGGGGGCGCGGCCGCCTTGGCGCCGTCTCCCCAAGTGATGCCGAGCGCCTCCGCCGCTTGGGCTTCTTAGCCCGCCAGATCTCCTCCGACGGCCACTGCCGAGCCCACTCCGCCGACACGTACTGGTAGTAGGGATGGTCGACCGCATCGTCCGGCGCGTACAGCTCGCGGAAGTCCAGCACGTCGAACCCCGCCCGGCGCAGGACTTGGAACAGCTCCGAGTGGCTGACGTGGAACTCGGTGCTGGCCCCGACCTCGTCGTCGGTCCAGTCCAGGCGGTGCATCCCCTTCAGCGGCCGGACGAGCTTCGTCCCGATGTGCTCGGTGTCCGCCGAGCACACCATCTCGAGGTCCGTCGACCGCATGAACACCAGCTCGCCCCCAGGCCGCAACAAACGAGCGGCCTCCGGGATCCAGCGATCCGGGTCGCACCACAGCGACGCTCCGTATTCGGAGAACGCCATGTCGAACGACTCGTCGGGCAGCGGCACGGCCTCGGCGTTGGCTTTCAAAAACTCGAGGCCGAGGCCGAACTTCACGTTCATCTCGCGCGCCGTGTCGAGCTGCGCCGGCGTGATGTCGACGCCGAGCACGCGCCGCGCGCCATGCTTCTTCAGCCACGCCCCGAAGTAGGCCGTGCCGCAGCCCAGCTCGATGACCTCGAGCCCGCGCAGGTCCGGCAGCACCTTGATCGCGGACTCCGGCGTGTGCCACCTGCCCCACGTGATCTCGTCCTGCGCCCACGACGCCTCCGCGCTGCCGGCGGTGTAGTTGGCGTTCGACACCGTCCACACCTCGCGGTTGCGCACGGCGTAGTCGGGAAGGCGGCTAGGCATCGGTGGTCGCGGCCTCCAGCAAAGCAGCGAACTTCCGCCGCGCGGCCTCGCGGCGCGTGGGCACGTGCTCGCGCGGCCACTGACCCGAGGGCGGCTGGTAACCCGCCAGGACCTGCCGCGCCACCGACACCCGGTGCACCTCGTCCGGCCCGTCGTAGATCCGCGCCGCCCGCGCGTGTCGATACATCTCCTCCAACGGTAGGTCGGCCGAGAAACCGAGCGAGCCGTGGATCTGGATCGCGCGGTCGATCACGTCGTGCAGCACCTTCGCGCCGAAGAACTTGATCATCGAAATTTCGCGCCGCGCGGCGGACGCGCCCTGCGTGTCGATGACCCACGCGGCGTGCAGCGTCATCAAACGCGCGGCCTGCATCTCCGCGGCGGAGTCCGCGATCCAGTTCTGCACCGTCTCGTGGCTC
>JGI12709J13192_1000025_pt1 | contig 23092 bp, 23 predicted proteins | sample BlaSpr_A8_OM3_M3_FD_13192 | JGI IMG/M metagenome (IMG submission 13192)
AACCCGCCGGCTCGAGGTGATGCGCGACCCGCGCCTCGGATCCTTCGGCGTGACCGCCCTGGTGGTGGTCGTCGTCGCCGACGTGGCCGCCCTCGCGTCGATGTCTGCGGCCCGCGCGCTGGTGGCGCTTGTCATCGCGGGCGCGGTCTCGCGATTGACCACGCTGTGGATCGTCGCGCTCGTGCCTTACGTCCGCGAGACGGGCTTGGGCGTCGCGGCCTGGGAGCCGAGCCACCGTGCGACCGACCTCGTGATCGGCACGGCATGCGCCGCGCTCGCGTGTCTACTCGACTGGCGCCGGGCGCTGCTCGCTGCAGCGGTCGTGGCGATCGCGACGCTGATCCTGGTCGCGATCGCACGCCGCCGCGTGGGCGGCGCGACCGGAGACGTGTGCGGCGCCGCTGTCGAGCTGGGCCAGCTGGCGACCCTGGTCGTCTTCGCTATTCGCTGAAGGTCGACCCTGTCAAGGGGCGGCGGATGAGCTGGCGGCCGGTGGCGACGCCTTCGCACCGCACCCACCGATCAAAGACACCAACCCGATCCCGCCGCCATCAAATGACCTCGTAATCCGAAGGTCCTCAATTAGAAAACGTGCCGGGGCCTCCAAACCTTGCGGTCACGCGCAGGTACCCCGCCTCCTTGTCGACGGGCATGGCGAAGTCGAATCGATCTGGAACGAGCGACAGCTCCAGGTCGGTCGACGGAAAGCCAGGACGTTCGCCGGCCGCCAGCTCGCGGTACCGATCGCTTTCACGCAAAGGCCGCAGCAGTCGTTCGATGTCGGGCGGCTCGCCCATCGCGATCGCTTCCATGTAGGAGGCGCACGCGCGGTCTTCGGGAAAGTCACCGGAGGCGACCAGGGTCAACGTCTCCGGACGTCTTAACAGGCAGGCTTGAACGGTCGCCCTCGCAACCACAAGACTCCCCACGAAGATGACGTCACTTTCAACCGCCGCCGCCACCGGCGTCCCCGCACTCGATCGCTGGATCACGATCCGATTCGTGAGGTCGATGGCTCGAATCTGCGTCGGTGAGTTGCTGATGGCGATGCCCGGAACGGGCAGGCCGTCGACCTCGACGCACAGGACCGCGCCGGGCGTTTCGCGGACCAGCGCGCGTGCTTCGTCGACCGACGTCACCAGGCGGCATTCGCCCGCGCCGCCGGCCAGTGCATAGGCACTCACTGTGAAGGAGCGGAGGACGTCGATCACGACGACTGTGCCGCGCGCCTGGCGCGCGCCGTCGATGCCGGTCGCGTGGACGATCCTCACGAGACGGTGTAGAGGGTCGTGGCGGCGGCATGATAGTCCGCGATGTCACCGCCCGACGCCGGCAGTGAGCAGCCCCGACCCTTTGGTTTCGAGCAGATCGCGGACAGCGGGTCGATGCGAGTGGTCGGCCTGCGGCTCGAGGCCGGACAGATGGTGCCTGAACACCGCAATGCGATCCCGGTGGCGCTGATCGTCACCGCAGGCCGCCTCCAGTTCGACGACGGCACCCACTCAGGCGAGGTCGCGGTGGGCGAGATGCTCTTGATCAATCCAGGGGAGCGCCATCGCTATCGGGCCGACGTGCCGACCTCGGCCTATCTCGTCTTCGCCGGGCTGCCGGGCGTCCGCAGCCGCACCTGGACACTGCGCCGGCGGACTTAGCTACGGCGCGTTCCATAGAGCGATCAGTCGGCCGTGATCGCTGTCGCGCAGGATGCTCAGCGTCGCCACGTCGAGCTGAAGCCCGGCCGCGACCGTGATATCCGCATTGATCCACGCGACCGCGATGGCCCGCAGGATGTGGCCGTGAGAGAAGGCGATGAGCCTTGCGTTACCACCGGTGTCGACGAGGTCGATGAACCGCTGGGCCCTTGCGTAGAGCTGGGCCGGCGACTCGCCTCCGGGTGAGCCGTCGTGATAGAGCTCCCAGCCGGGGTTCGTCTCGTGGATCTGGCCGCTGGTCAGGCCCTCGTACTGTCCGTAGTCGGCCTCCTCGAGCAGCGACGTGATCGTCGGTGTGGCAAAGCCGGCAAGGTGGGCGGTGCGCAGGGCGCGCTGCAGCGGACTCGAGTAGACCACATCGAAGTGGATGCCCTCGAGGCGCCCTCGCAGGGCTTGGGCCTTCTCTTCGCCTCGCGTTGTCAGGGGTAGGTCGGTACGTCCGGTGTGCTTGCCCCCGAGGCTCCACTCGGTCTCGCCATGGCGGGCGAGATAGATCTCTAACGTCAGGCCGGCTTGCCCATCATCTCGGGACGGCCCGAGCGAAGGGAACGGCTGGCGCTGTCGATGACCGCCCCTGCGCGAACCCGCTGGCCGGGCCGCACGCAGACGAGGCCGACGGCGGCCTGCCCGCCTTGGGGCTTGAGAGCTTCGTTCACTGCCGACAGGACACGGTTCGCCGCGTGCGCAGTGCCGGCCACGTCGGTGTCGGGGAGGATGGCCAGGAGCTGCGGCGGGGTGCGGCCGAGTACGCCGGGTGTGTCGACGTCGCGGACGGTGCTGGCCAGTGCGGCGGCCATGGTCTTCAGGGCTTCGTCAGGCGCGAGGGAGCCGTTCGCCTCGATCAGAAGGACTCCCAGGTTGCGCTGGTAGCGGTGTGCGCGGGCGAGCTCGTCCTCGAGGACGGGACGGACGAAGCGATCGTTGAAGAGTCCCGTCGTCCGGTCGACGATGTGGAGCGGCTCCGACTGCGGATCGTCGGTCCTGACTCCGCACGAGGGGCAGAACACAGCGCCAAACGGAAGTGGCGATCCGCAAGCCTGGCAGGTCTGAGCTTCGGGCCGCCGGCGGAGGAAGTCGCCAATCGGCATTCGGTAAAGCCTATCAGTCGTGTTCGACATGCCCTCGGACGGCTCTTAACAGGCTGGGTTGAATTGGATTTTCCCGAATCCTAAGCTCGATCGCGGAGTGCTGGCGGGGGAGGGCAAGCACGGTGGAGGAAGGGAGGGCCCGGGGCGAGGTCTGTGAAATCCGGGGGTGGCCTCAGCCCACCGCCGCGGCGGGCGTCGACAACCAAGCCTCCGCCCAGTCCGCCACGGCGGACAGAATCGGTTGAAGCGCCCGCCCCCGCGAGGTCAGTCGATAGCTCACACGCACGGGCGGACCCGGATCGACGAGGCGCTCCACGATGCCCTCCGTCTCGAGCTCGCGAAGACGCTCGGTCAGCACGCGATCGCTTATGCCTGGGATGCCCGCGAGCAGCTGATTGAAGCGCGCAGGCGCAGGAAGCAGTGCTTTGACCACCGCCCCAGTCCAACGCTTCCCAATCAGCTCGATCGCGCGCTGGAACGGCGCGCTGTAGTCAAGGCCCCCTCCGACCATGGGGAGTGATTCTATGCGCTACCAGAGCTCTCCGAAAGGGCCGCTTTGCTGTTTTCCACAAGAAATTTTTTCTGTGGACAATCAGGGGACAGTCGGCCCCGTGCGACGCGACCGTGGAAGGGTTGGAAATGTTCGGGTGGGCGGCGTCATGATCGTCCGATGGAGCTGACCGGCAAGGTCATCGTGGTGACCGGCGGCGCGCGCGGGATCGGCCGCGCCCTGGCCCGACGATTCGCGAACGCGGACCCCAAGGCGCTATTGGTCGCTGACATCGACGGCGACGGCGCGGCGGTGGTCGCGAGAGAGATCGGCGCCATCGCGATCACATGCGACGTCTCGCGTGAGGCCGACGTCGAGCGGTTGGTCGATGCGGCACAAAGGGCGCATGGGTCGATCGACATCTTCTGCTCCAACGCGGGCATCGGGGTCGGTGGCGGCCCAGAGGCGCCCGACGCGGCCTGGCAGCACATCTGGGAGGTCAACGTGATGTCCCACGTCTACGTCGCGCGGCACGTGCTGCCCGGCATGCTCGCACGCAAGGACGGCTATCTCATCGGGACCGTGTCCGCCGCCGGGCTGCTGAACCATTTTTTCGCCGCACCCTACGGTGTCACCAAGGCGGCCGCCCTCTCCTTCTTCGAGTGGCTCTCGATCGTGCACGGCGACGACGGAATTCGCGTCTCGTGTCTGTGTCCGCAAGGCGTGAAGACCGACATGCTGGAGGCGGAGCGCGCGCAGCTCGGCATCAATTTCCTGACGGAGGGCGCCCTGGAGCCCGAGGCGGTGGCGGAGGCGGCGGTCCAGGGGATAGGCACGGAGCAGTTCCTGATCCTTCCCCACCCCGAGGTCGCCGAGTACTTCCGGCGCAAGGCCGCCGACTACGACCGCTGGCTTCGCGGCATGCGCCGCCTCAGGCAGAACCTCCTGGCTTCGGCGCGCTGATTGCGCTGGCTGTCTCTGGTTGCCGGAGCGGCGCTCATGGCCCTGGCCTTCGCCGCGGCGACGCGGGTCACCGACACCCGAGAGGGCCTGATCGCCGAGGTGATCCTGCTCTTTGCCGCCCTGGCCGGCATCGGTCTGTTGATTTATGGACTCACCGCGCGGCGAGGACTCTCGGCCGCGCCTGGCCCGCCGGCCCGTGCCTTGGACGCTGCACCCCCACTGACTCGATCGAGGCGAGACCTGCTCACCGGCGCGGGCGGTGTCGCGCTCGGCGCCGGGCTGATGGCCGGCCTTGCGTCGAGCGGCGGGATCCTTTGGCTCGCGCTCGGTTTCGCGCTGCTCCTGCCGATGCTCGCGGGCAGCGTTTATCTCTTCGTCCGCTTCTTGCGAAGCGCTAGTCGCTGAGGCCGAGGATCTCTCCGACCAGATAGAGCGACCCGCAAACCAACACATTCCCCTGCGGCCCCGCGAGGGATCGAGCCTTCTCGAGGGCCGCGGCAGCTGGTCGCGCGACGTGGGAATCCTGGCCGAAGAGTGTCGCCAGCGTCTCGGGCGCGATGACGTGGCCGCCCGCGCTTGCCGGCTCGGTGAACACCGCCGCGTCCGGCCGCATCGTGCGCAGCGCCGCGAGAAGCTCGACCGGGTCTCGCTCGCTGAGCATGGCGAAGACGGCGACCAGCCTCTCGTCTCGAATGAGGCTGCGCAGCCCCGCGCCGGCCTTGAGCAGCGCGGCCGGGTTGTGGCCGCCGTCGAGGATGACGCGCGGACGCTGCGCGATCACCTGCAGGCGGCCCGGCCAGCGCGTCGCGGCGAGGCCGTCACGCACGAACTGATCGTCGGGTGAGTCGAGCATGTGTGCCGCCGCCACAGCCAGCGCCGCGTTCGCGGGTTGGTAGTCGCCCAGCAGCGGCAATTCCAGGCCGTGGTGTCCGAAGTCCGGGCCGCTGACGCTCACCACGTGCCCGTCCCAACCTCGACCGCTCGACTGGACCTGGATCTCACGTCCCAATCGCCACAGAGTGGCGGACTCGGCGGCGGCATTTGATTCGACGATCTCGAGGGCCTCGCCTTCGCAACCGGTCGCGACCTGATCGCCGTACTTGATGATCGCCGCCTTCTCGCGCGCGATCTCGCCAATCGTGTCGCCGAGGTACTTCTGGTGGTCGAGGTCGACGTTGGTGATCACCGCCACGCCAAGGTCGAGCGCGTTGGTCGCGTCGAGCCGGCCGCCGAGGCCGACCTCGCAGACCAACCGATCCACGCGCGGCGCGAGAAACGCGATCGCCATGACGGTCAGCATCTCGAACTCGGTGGGCGCGCCCATGTCCGCGGCGACCGCGTCGAAGACCGGCAGCAAGGTCTCGAGGGTTACGACGAAGTTGTCCTCACTGATTGGCCGGCCGTTGACCTCAATTCGCTCGGTGTAAGAGACCAGATGCGGCTTCGGCATGAACCCGACGTTGTGGCCTGCGGCGCGAAAGATCGAGGCCAGGCATGCCCCGGTCGAGCCCTTGCCGTTGGTGCCCGCGATGAGCACGCCCTTCATCTGCCGGTCTGGCGAGCCCAGGCGATCCAGGATGGCGCGCGTCCTCTGCGTGCCGAGCTTCATCGCGAAGCGCCCTTGTCTCGAGATGAAATCGAGCGCCTGCTGGTAGTTCATCGCGGTCATTGTGGCCGCGCGGCTAGGGGCGGCGGCGGAGCTCCGCCTCGTAGGTGTTCTTGATGAGCATCGCGCGGGTCATGGGCCCGACGCCGCCTGGGTTTGGGGTCAGCCACGCCGCCACCTCCGCGACCCCCGGCCCGAGATCTCCGATCTGATGGCCGTCCGACCAGTTCGTGCTCACGTCGACCACCGCCGCCCCCGCCTTCACCATGTCTTTGGTGATCAGGTTGGGCCGTCCCGCGGCCGCGACCAGGATGTCCGCCGATCGCGTGTGGTCGGCGAGGCTCGTGGTCCGGGTGTGGCACACCGTGACCGTCGCGTTGCGCCTGAGCAGAAGCACCGCCATCGGTTTGCCGACCAGGTTGCTCCGCCCGACGACGCACGCGTCGGCACCTTCGATCCGGATGCCCGCACGCTGCAGGAGCTCGATGATCCCGGCAGGGGTGCACGGCTCCACCCCGCCTGGCATGCCCAGGAAGACGCGGCCGGCATTCAGCGGGTGGAACCCGTCGACGTCCTTCACGGGGTCGAGCGCGAGCACCACCCGCGTCATGTCGATCTGCCGCGGAGCAGGCTGCTGGATGAGGATTGCGCTCACGTCGTCATTGCCGTTGAGGCTTTCGACCAGCGAGAGCAGATCGTCGGTGGTCGTGTGCGCGGGCAGGCGGTGGTCTTCGGACTCGATCCCGACCATCTTCGCGTTGCGCTGCTTCAGCGTCACGTACTGCGCCGACGCGGGATCGTCGCCGACCAGCACCGTCGCGAGCCTCGGCCTTGGCGCTCCGCGCGACACGCGGAGTGCGACGGCCGCCGCGACTTCCGCATAGATCTCTTTGGCGGCGGCCCTGCCGTCCAGCACTCGTGCGGTCATGCGGCTAAGTTACACGGGGGAGGCAGGCCTCCCCCGTGGAACCCCCACCGAGTCACAGGATGCATGGAGGCGTTCGGTGTGGCCACGCTGGGTGACGGCCGGAGTGAATCCGGCCTACGCCACCAATCCGTCGAGTTAATTTTGTCGCGGGCGATCAGCGGATGGGTGAGGCTGGCGCGTGTCAGGCCAGGCCGAGCTCCTTGCGGGCAGCCTCGGCCACGGTCCGCATCACGTCGCGAAGGTCGAGGCCGCTCTCGCGCGAGATCCGGCGGCAGTCCTCATATTCGGGCGTGACGTCGACGGCCTTGCCGTCCAGCTCCTTCACCTTCGCGTGCGCCGCGCCGAGCGCCGTGTGCACCTCGATCACACGCCTGCTTGCGATCACGCGCTGGACGGGCGTCAGCCGGACTCCGAGCGTCGTGCTGTGCCGGAACAGGTGCTCACTCAAGCTCGCGACGAGCTCCGGCGGGGACATGACGGCCAGGACGTGGCCTGACCTTCCCTTCTTCATCAGGGCCGGTGTCACGGTCACGTCGAGCGCCCCGGCGGCCATCAAGTCCTCGCACAGAGCAGCGATGAGATTCGGCGCCATGTCGTCGAGGTTTGTCTCGACGAGGGTGACGCCCGACTCGGAGCGGACCTCGTCGCCGATCCACACGGCGAGCGCGTTGCCGGGCTCATCGCGGCCGCCGATGCCGTAACCAACTCGTCGCAGCGACATCGCGGGGCGCTCGAAGGTAGCGGCGACGGCCAGGATCGCCGCGCCGGTCGGGGTCACGAGCTCGCGCTCGCCGGCGACCGGGTAGAAAACGGCACCAGTGCCCTCGAGGACGCGCAGGCTTGCCGGCGCGGGCAGCGGCATACCGGTGCCCGTGATGCTTCCGCGTGGAGCCGGCAGCGGCGAGGCGTAGACGCGCTCGACGTCGAGGGCGTGCAGCATCCAGAACGCGCCGACCAGGTCGACCAGGGTGTCAGCACCGCCCAGCTCGTGAAGGTGCACCATGTCCTCGGGCACGTCGTGGATGCGCGCTTCCGCCTGGGCCAGCCGGCTGATCGCGTCGAGAGCCGGCCGCTTCACGCGGTCGGGAGCGTCCGAGTCTTCGACCACCCGTCGCAGCGCCGGCACGGTTCGCTCGATGCGGTCCTCGGTGCGAACCACGACCCGCGTGCCGCCAGCGTGCCCTCGGATCTCGCGGCGGATCGCGATGGTGACCTCGTCGCCGAGCCGCAGCGCCTCCACGGCGGCGTCGACCAGCGACCGGTCCGCGCCGGCATCGATGAGCGCACCCAGGGTCATGTCGCCGGAGATGCCGGAGAAGCAGTCGAAGTAGGCGATCGTGGACCCCACGAACTCAGAGGCTACGCCGTGAGTTCGCGGGGACCCCTTTTTCATGCGCGCGTCCTATTAATGCGCACCGCGGCGCTGTCGATGGGTTGCATGGTCGCCGGGCGCTTCGCGATGCGCACGGAGACCGACTGGACATGCTCGAGCTCGAGCGACCGATCGGCGATCTCGGTGGCCAGCGACTCGAGCAGCCGGCGCGGTTTGCCTTCGATCACCTCTTTCGCGATCGCCCGCAGCCGCGTGTAATCGACGGTATCGGCCAGCCGGTCGCTGCGTCCGGCCTTACCGAGCTGGGCGTCGACTTCGATGTCGACCCGGAACTCCTGCGGCTGTTCGCGCTCGGCGGGGCGCACTCCGTGCCTGCCCTGGAACGACATGCCGAGGAGCTCGATCCGATCCATGACACCAATTGTGAGAAATACACTAAGTGCGTGATCAACGCGAAGGTCGACGTCCGCCCCGCCTCCGACACGGACCTCGAGGCGATCAACGACATCTACAACCACTACGTCGTGGAAACGCACATCACTTTCGACGTCGAGCCGATGTCGATGGACGAGCGCCGCGAGTGGTTCACGCACTACGCCACGACCGGACGCCACCGGGTGCTCGTGGCCGCGGATGGGGACCAGGTCGCCGGCTTCTCGTCGAGCAGCCGCTACCGGCCGAAACCGGGATATTTGACGTCCGTCGAAACGAGCATCTACCTCGCCCCGGATCAGGTGGGCAAGGGCGCGGGCGCCAGGCTATACGGGGAGCTCTTCAAATTGCTCGAAGGCGAAGACGTCCACCGCGCGTACGCGGGCATCGCGCTGCCCAACCCGGCTTCGATCGCCCTCCACGAACGCTTCGGCTTCAAACGGGTGGCCGTGTACACCGAGCAGGGCCGGAAGTTCGGGCGCTACTGGGACGTCGCCTGGTTCGAGAAACCGTTCCGAGCCGAGCCTTAGCCTCCTGCCGGTTGAGGGGAGGCCCCGGCGGGGTTGAATCCTCCTCCTCCTCCGCCGACCTGGATCGTGGTCGCCTTGATGCTTCCGTCGGCCTGACGCGTGCCGGTGATCGTGACGGTGATGCTGTCCTTCAGGTCCGACGTGTTGCCGGCGACGTTCTTCGACACCTGGACCGTGTTGCCGAATACGACCTTCACGTCGCAGGCGAGCAGCACAGACGGCACCGAGACGACGGGCGTGGGAAAGCCCGAAGTAGCGACCGCGGGGATGTTCGGCTAGTTCGATCCAATCGAGCGCTACAACCCAGCCCGTTAAGATGCTCCGCCACAAGTACTTGACGCGGGATATCTGGCTTGGTATATTCTGTCCGGAATATGCCAGAGGTAACTTCTAGCGCCACGGCCGAGATCTCGCCACTGGCGCTCTCCATCCTCGAGCTGCTCGACGAGCGCCCCATGCATCCCTACGAGCTCGCCTCGACGATGCGCGATCGCCACCAGGACGAGTTCATACGCCTGAACTTCGGCTCGCTTTACCACACAGTCGATGTGCTGGAGCGGAACGGCTGGATCGATCCCGCCGAGCGGGAGAAGGAAGGCCGCCGGCCGGAGCGGACCGTCTACAAGCTGACCCCGACCGGTCGCGAGATGCTCGTCCAGGTCGTCAGCGAGATTCTCGCCCGGCCTCGGCGTGAGTACCCACACTTCGCCGCCGGGCTGATGTTCATGCACCACCTGTCCGCTGCACGGGCTGCCGAATGCCTCAGAGAACGGGCTTCATCGCTCGAAGTCAAGGCGGAGAAGTTGCAAGGGATCATGTCCCAGCTGCGCGCCGAGGGCATCACGCGACTCTCCCTCGTCGAGCTCGAGCACAAGATCGCGATGGTCGAGTTCGAGCGCAAGTGGGTGAGCAGTCTCGAGAAAGAGATTGCGGACGGAAGGCTGGAGTGGAAAGTCGGAATCCACGCCGACGCTGAAAAGTTGAGGAGAACACATGGCTCAAGCTCGCACTAACCCGTGGCTCGTGCTGCTGGTTCTGACGACAGGGTTCTTCATGATCCTGCTCGACACGACCATCGTCAACGTGGCGATTCCCGCCATGAGCGCCGGCTTGAGCACGACCCTCGACCAGATCCTGTGGGTGCTGAACTCGTACATCCTGGTGTACGCGGTGCTGCTGATCACCGCGGGTCGCCTTGGCGATCTCTACGGCCAGCGCAGCCTGTTCGCGATCGGACTCTTCGTGTTCACCCTCGCATCAGCGCTGTGCGGCTTCTCGCAAAACGTCACCGAGCTGATCCTGGCCCGAATCCTGCAGGGAGTCGGAGGCGCGCTGCTCACCCCGCAGACGCTTGCCATCCTCACGTCCATCTTTCCGCCCGAGCGCCGCGGCGCCGCATTCGGAATCTGGGGCGGTGTCGCGGGACTCGCGACGGTCGCCGGACCGACGGTGGGCGGGGCGATCATCACCTACGTCAACTGGCGCTGGATCTTTTTCATCAATGTGCCGATCGGCATCGCGGCCCTGGTGGCGACGTTCGCCATCATCCCCGACATTCGACCGGGAAGACACCACGGTTGGGACATCGTGGGCATCATCCTCGCTTCGGCCGGGCTCTTCGCCATCGTGTTCGGCCTCATCGAGGGACAGCGGTACAGCTGGGGCCAGATCGAGTCGTATCCGATCACGATTCCCGAGGTCATCGGCGTGGGCGCCGTGCTGATCGTTCTCTTCATCCTCTGGGAGCGGTTCCAGTCCGAGCCTCTGATGCCCCTGTCACTGTTTCGAGACCGCAACTTCGCCGTCGCGAACTGGATCGCCGCGGCGATCAGCTTCGGCATGCTGAGCATGTTCCTGCCCTTCACGATCTACCTGCAGTCGGCGCGCGGCTTTTCGGCCCTCGTGGCCGGACTGACCATCGCTCCAATGTCGCTCGCATCGATGGTCACGGCGCCCATCGCCGGACGCATGTCTGACCGCATCGGCGGCAAGTACATTCTGATGGCCGGCATCACCCTGTTCACGATCGGGATGGGATCCATCGCGTTCGTGGCTGCGCCCGATTCGACCTGGATCAACTTCCTGGCACCGGCGATCGTGGCCGGCCTTGGCATGGGCATGACATTCGCTCCCATGACGACCGTGGCGATGCGAAACATCGAGCCTCGGATCGCAGGTTCGGCATCGGCTGTGTTGAACACGATTCGCCAGCTCGGTGCCGCAATCGGCAGCGCGGTCGTCGGGGCCCTGCTGCAGAACCATCTTGCGACGAGCCTTCACGACCAGGCCGTCAGCCATTCTTCCCAGATCCCTCCCTTGTTCAGGGACCAGTTCGTGGCTGCGTTCAGCAACATCTCGTCGAAGGGGTTCGAGATCGGAACGGGTCAGGTCGGAACGACCCTGCCCAGCAACGTGCCTGCTGACGTGGCCCAGCGCATCGCAGCCATCGCGCATGACGTCTTCGTCCTCGGCTACATCGACGCGATGAAGGCGACCTTCATTGTGCCAATCGTGTTCCTCGCGTTCACGGCGCTCACCACTGTGTTCATCAGGCGGCGGCCGCGAGCGGCGGCCGCGGAGCCGGCTGACCGGGAAGAGGTCAGAGCGGCCGCAAGCTGACCGGCGGCCGTCAGGTCAGAGGCGCCCGCCCGACAACGCCTTCAACAGGGCAAGCAGGATGGCGGCGCCGAGGAAAGCCACGATGATGCTGCCGAAGAATCCGACGGTACCCGTCACGCCGAACAGCGCGCCCAGCAGGTAGCCGCCGATCAGCGCGCCGGCCACACCGACCACGATGTCGGCGAGGCAGCCGAAGCCGCGGCCGGCGACGACGCGCGACGCGATCGCACCCGCGATGAGCCCGACGACAAGCCATGCGAGAAGTGAGCCTGGTTCGAGGTTGAGCCTCGAGGCGAGAAAGGCGGCGGCAATCACTTGCGGAGCCACCGAGCGATCAATGCAAAGACCTCCTCGCTGCCGCGGTCGTTGAAGGGCTCATGGTAGCGGCCCTCGAAAACGTGCAGCTCGCTGGCCGGTGCGCTCTCGTGGAGCCGGCGGCTGCCGTCCGGATCGATCAGTTTGTCGTCGGAGCCGGCGACGATCAGGAACGGAATCTTGATCTCGCCCGCACGCGCGAGATCCTCTTCGGCCGCTCGCTGCCACTCGGTGAACATCCGGCTCGAGATCTTGCCGTGGACCAGCGGGTCGGTGCGGTAGGCCTCGACGACCTCGGGGATTCGGGAAATCGTCCTTGCATCGACCTCATTGGTCATCGTCAGCCGCGGCGCGAGTCGCGACGTCATCCTGCCGAGGCTTGCTTTCCAGGCGGGGACGGTGACTTTCAGCTTGAGCGCTGGACTGGACAGGACGAATCGGCGGGCGTGGGGAAGCCGGCGTGCAAGCACAGCGCTGAGCATGACTGCGCCGCCGAACGAGTGGCCCAAGGGCACGACCTCCCCAGGCGCCTGCGATTCGACATGACTGACGAACGCCGCGGCGTCGTCGATCCACTGGGACCACGAGTCGACGTGACCTCGCCGGCCGGCGCTGTTGCCATGACCGCGCAAGTCGACGGCATACGTCTCCATGCCGAACTGGGCCATGCCCAGTGCGAGTCGCTCGTAGCGGCCGCCGTGCTCGCCCAGCCCGTGCACCACAGCCAGCGTGACGCCTGCGTTCGCAACGGGCCATTGTCGGTACGCGAGCTTTGTTCCGTCGGCAGACTGGATAGAACCGGTGGTTGCGGCGCCGCTAGGCGCCAAGGTGGCCGAACCCCCGGAGGATTTTGAGCGCTTCCTGCTCGGCCTCGAGCAGGGTCGGCGCGTAGGCGCGGATGCCGCACAGGGCGTATGCCCATTCCGGGCTGGGCGGACCCTGCGAGTGCAACCGGAATGTGGGCGGGTAGAAGAAGATCCGCTCGCCCTCCACCTTCTTGATCACCGGCCGTTTGGCGAGCACGTCCTCGAGCGATTGGCCACCGGGTAAGCGCCCGGACTCGAAGTCGAGCCTCCGGAGCTTGGCCAGCGGGTGGTCCTCATCGCGAATCGCGGCCGCGATGCGGTACTCCGCGCTGAGGTCGCGCATGAAGATGGTGATGATCAAGGCATCCGTCTCGTCGCCCGTCATCTTGACGAAGCCGGCGGCGCTCAGCCGGGGACCTTCGTCCTTCTTGAGGTGACGGAAGTACTCCATCTCGAAAAGCGCACGCGACTGTCCGCTGGCGATCCATGGCTCGCCGCACCGCCATGCCCGGGCACCCGCGAGGGCCGCGAATTGATCGTGGACCCGCTCGAGCTGATGCTCGGGCAGGCCGTACAGGCCGTAGTGGAGGACCCGCGACATTCCGACAAGACTACCGATCAGGGCGGGGGTCGGGGAGCGGTTCGGGCCTGGCGCATCGTTTCCTCCTGCCACGGCGGAGCCTGGACCGTAAGCGAAAGGCGATCGGCTCCGGCGGCGAGTAGGAAGTCGCCGCGACGGCCTGTCTCGAGGAAGGTGCGCTGAGTTCGGCTGAGCCCAAATGCGTCCTGCAGCCGGGCGGCTTCGCCCGGACGCTGGGCGCCGAAGAACTGGATGGCAGGGTTCGTCGCAACGACGGCGCCCTGCTCGGAGCTCAGCAGGTCGCCCGGATTCTGAGTCGCGAAGACCAAGGACCCGTCGTACTTGCGGATCCGTCGGGCCAGGCTGACGACGAAGCGCCGGATGGTGGCATCTTCGAAAAGAAGGCCTAGCTCGTCGATCACGAGCATGCGCCGGCGATCCTTTCGCTTGATGCGCGTCCACAACGCCTCGGCGAGCAAGAAGTGCACGGGCCCAACCATCTCGTCCCGCAGTTCGCGCATCCCGAAGACCACGATCGGCGCCTCGAGATCCACGTTGGTGGGCGAGCTGAACATCTGACCGAGGCTGCCGCGGACCCAGCGGCGCAACACCGTCGCGGCGCGTGATCCGACTGGCAGGCGCTCCGCAACGTCTCGCAGCAAAGGCTCGGCGACCTCTGAATACGCTTCGCGCACCGCGGCCTCGGCCACGGCGCGCTCGGACTCGTCGAGACCGCCGCAGATGCACGCGCAAAGCTCGACCGCATCCGCAGCCGCCGGACCGAGCCAGGCTTCGTCGCGCAACTCGGAGGCGCGGAGATCCAGCACGTTCAACGCATGGCCCGAGCCGAGCGCGAGCTGGACCTCGACGCCGCCGAGCCCTCTGGCGAGCCCGCCATACTCGTGCTCGGGATCGACGACATAGACCTGGACGCCGTGGCCCAGAGCGCCCATCGCGATGGTAGAGAGCAGGTAGGTCTTTCCCGCGCCCGAATGCCCGAACACCCCGATGTTTGCATTGGCGTAGCGGTGCTGATCGAAGGGGTCGATGAGCACTGGCGCGCCCGTGTTCCGGTTGCGGCCGATCACCAGCCCACCGCGCGCCTGCAGGTCCGGTTCGTGCCACGGAAAGAAGGTGACCAGCGCTGTCGTGTCGACGACCCGCTTGCGCTGGAGGCGGTCCGGACCTCCTGGCTGCGTGGCAACGTAGCCGTCCAGCATCCGAAACACGCAAGGCTGGAGGTCGCAAGGATCGCCCGTGCGGCCGACTCGACGCGGCGTGATCCAAGCTCGAGCTGCGCCCGTGTCGCGGCGGTCAGCGTGAGGTAGACCGAAACATGGAATGCCTTGTCCTGGCTCGAGGCCAGGCGTCGCTGCAGGTCCTCGGCATTCGGGAGCGCTCCATCGAGCGACGGGTCTGATGTGCCGGCGGTCGACTGGACGATCTGCGTCGCCCGCATGTTGATCAGCTGGCGCTGCAGGTAGCCCACGATCCATGCGGCGGGCAGCGGAGTGGCGTGCCACGCGAGGGTCAAAGCAAGCCCTTGAGGAAGGAGGTGGAAGAGCCACCCTGGCTCGAGCTCGGTGCCGGGCAGGCGGTGCACGTACCAGCTGCGGCTGAAACCACGTACGTGGCGGAACGAGCCGGCGACCTCCTGACCGAAGAGCGGCAGCAGCGGCGGCGCGGCGGTTCCGAGCGAGATGCCCATCTCTTGCAGCCCCGCTTCCAAGCGAGCCGCGTGCTTCTCAAGCGTCGCCAGAGATGTGCTGAAGCGATGCGCCGTCGGTGATCGCCGCAGCTGTTCGACAAAGCACATGTCAGCGCCGCGCATGTCGTCCAGGTCGGGGGCGATCGCGCCGGAGGCCGGTGCAGAATCGCCGCATCCGGGTTGAACGTCGATGACCACCTGGAGGGGTGCGTCCAGGCCATCCAGCAGGCGGCGGAAAGCGTTGAGCCATCTGCGTCGGTCGTCCTCGGCCGCGCCTGCGAATCCGAGCGCCCCGGTCGCGATGATGGCGACGTCGTCGGCGCCCCCCCAGCACGCTCTTGCCTCGCGCCGTGCAAGACGGATCAATGCGATGCCACCCTGGGTCGGCGCCGAGCAACGCGGTAGTTGGCCAGCACGAAGATGGCGAGGTCGACGCCCCAGACGTCGACCGGTCGCCCACGCCAGCGACCCCAGGCGGCGAGCGCGCCGGCCGTAATGATCAGCACCACCGCCAATGCGCGAATCGGCGTCTGCGACCAGTGACTCGACCAGAGCGCGAAGGCCGCGAGGAGCGCGACAACGATGTAGGCAAGACGCATCGGAGTCAGTCCGTATAGGAGCTTGTCCTCGAGGTCGACATCGAGCGGGACGCGAGCGGGCACGAGGGGCAAGCTACCCGCGGGCTGGTCAAAAAGGAACCTGGGCTGTTAACGACGCGAGACCCTTAGAATCGAACGGCGATCCCCTCCGGAAGCGCGCTCGCGTAGCTCAACTGGCAGAGCAGGGGCCTCTTAAGCCCAAGGTTCAGGGTTCGATTCCCTGCGCGAGCACCACCAGAATGCGCAAGCCTTGTTCTCGGAAACAACGCGTCCTCCGAGCTAAGAGCCTTGCGAACACGGGACCAATTTGATCGTCGTCGAACGCGCCTCCGGCGTGAGCACCCTGTTGATGATCCTCCCAGCGTATCGGCCGTAATTCGTGCGATACGCGTCGTCGCGATCGCCTGGCCGGATGACCTCGATCGATCCCCAACGCAGCTGAGCGAGGCCGACACCCTCGGTGACGAAGATGGCGACCGCTGTCCTTCTAAGCCGCTCGTCGCTCGAGCCCGAGCACCGCGTCGGACGACATCACCCACCGCGAACCACTCTTCGCATGACCATCTTGCTTGTGCCCAGAGAGCCGACCGGACGGAATCCGCTCTCGGCGAACATTGATTCAGTCCCGCCCCACAAGAATGAGCTCGAGTAGGGTTTCTCCCGGGTGGCGATTGGATAACCATCGACCGTCCCGCCGCCTTTGGCGGCGATCATGCGAAGTGCGCCTTCCAGCGCGGCTTCCGCGATTCCTTCCCTCCTTCGGTCGCGATCGACGAAGAAGCACGTGATCCTCCACTCGGGTGGAGCCACACCCAACTTGCGGACTCCTCCCATTCGGCCCGGGAGCTCGGAGGGCGGTCCGAACTGCGCCCAGCCGACAACGTTCGCCCCGTCGTAGACAAGGGCGGCGTGGGACTGATTCGCTCGAACAAGTTTCTCCTTGTACGCCCTGCGCGATCCAGCCGCCTGACTCGACCCGCCGGGCTTGAGGTGGAAGGTGACGCACCAGCAGCCACCCCACACGCCGTTGTGCTTCTCCATGACTCGCACGAAGTCAGGCCACGTCCCTCTTCCGAGTTCGCGGATTCGAAACCGCGCCCTAGGCTTTCCCGGCTCCCCGGCATGCATCCGCTAAGTATTAGATCGTGCTCGGGGCCGCGCGCCTCGCACCCTGATCAATGGAGGAAGCCTTCCCGCGTTGACCAGCCGCTCTCATCCACAGCTGACCGCGATAGCGGCCACCGCCAGGGCCAGCGCGAGAATGGCCACGATGACGATCCCGGCCGCCTGAAAGTCGAGTGCGTAAGCGCCGGGGAACTTTCGATTTATCTGACGCACGCTGAGCTTGTGACTGTGCGGCTCGGCGAGGCCCAGCGTCGTGACCAGTGCGCTGCGAGCCCTACCTCCGCTCGCGTGAAGCGCCGATGACGGCCTAACCGGTTTCGAACATCGATCGTGGCGTCGTCGACTGTGATACGCGGGACCGCCGCGCTGAGAGACTCGTTGATTCCAAGTAGCGTGAGGCCTCCAACGACGAGCACCCGAGGATCAGCCCCAGAAAGAGGAATATCCCCGCGGTGAGGTAGCCCGCCCGCGTCGGCCGAACAACCAGCACTCGACCGTTCCCCACGGGTGCCAGCCTAACCCCGGAACCATACCCCGCCCATGCCTAAAGAGGCTCTTGAACACGCGTCCGGTGGGTGCTACGTTTTCCGGGTCGTCTGGGGTTCGTGTGTGTGGGAGGGTGAGACATGCACAGGTGGCGACCTCGTTTGATGCTGGCGGCCATACCGCCTTTAGTCGCAGGGACCGTGCTGGTAGGGCTGCCTGTCGCGCAAGTCTCTGCGACCGTGCCACATCGGGTGATCAACTGCCAGAACGATCCCCGGTGCTTGGAGGTTCACGACTGGCAGGCCGCGGGCTTCGAGTACTACGTCGGCCACGATGAGCCGAGCATGCTTTTCTACTCGAACCGCCCCGGCTCGGGGAACAATTCGACATACCACTTGACGCTGCCGACCGAACCCGCGGCGATGCCGGACGCGGCCGGTAGGACATCCACGACATGGGACTTCCAGCTGCATCCGGCCTTCTGGTTCGGGATGATCCTTTGCAACCCCGATTCCTATCCGAACCAAACCAAGGCTTGTGCGGCCGACTCGGACACCAACATCAAGCCCCTCGCCCAGGCTCCAGGCCAGGCGTTCCTGGAGCTGCAGTTCTACCCACCCGGCTACTTCCCGACAAGCTGCACCGCCAAGCGGTGGTGCGTCGCCATGGTCATCTGGAGCCTGGCCCAAGACCCGATCAACGGCACGGCGCTCAACGCCACGTGCACGGCGCAGATTGGCGGGCTCGAGTACCCGAACCTCGCCTATCTGACCAAGAGCGGAAAGCCGACCGGTCCGGCCAACGCGATCGACCTCAACGGCAACTCGTTCACGGTCACCAACGACTGGCTGCTGATGAACCAGGGCGACAAGCTGACCGTGTCGATTCATGACTCCCCCGACGGGCTGCAGACGGTCGTCAACGACCTTACTAGCCACACGATGGGATCGATGACGGCGAGCGCAGCCAACAGCTTTGGCACCGTCGATTACCAGCCAACAGGGACTGCGTGCAAGAACAACCCGTACAACTTCCACCCTGAGTACTCGACTTCGCAGCCGCCGGCCAACGTAGCCTGTCCCGCCGGCGTCTTCCCGAACAACGCTGCGGGCGGCAACTCCACGGCGAAGGTTTGCACGGACCAGGGCGGTACGCGCGTGCAGTGGGCCGCGCACTCGTACAACATCTCCTTCTCCGACGAGACCGGTCACTGGGACTGGTGCAATGCGATCACGGAGCCAGGAGCGGGCAGCTCTCTTGCGCCGGGAGCAGGATTCGGCTCCGGTCACTGCAACTTAGGCGGAAAGGAGGGTCCAGGGCTGACCGTCCACAACGACGCCGACAGCGGCGGCCAGTGCTACACAGGCGAAGAGGGCGCGGCGTTTGCCAAGTACGGAGGCGCAGTCGCGGGGTCTGACGGCAGCGGTGTCGCCATACCGGGCTGCACGACCCAGAACGACGGCTTCGACGGAGGTTCGTATATCGCCAGCCGGTGGGCTCCAGCGCCCAACGCGCCTACGCCGATCACGTTCTCCAGCCCGGTGACAGTGGGCGGCGCGCCCTATCAGAGCGCAGCGTTCGAGGCGGACATCCCGCGCATCACAGCGCTGAACGTCACCGAGGGTGATTGCAGCCGGAACACCGGGACTCGCATGACCAAGGACTCCATAACCGGAACATGGGTGGACACCGGAAGGCCGTGCGCCGTGCCGCCCATCACCGACACCGGAACTGTGGCTTTCTATCCGACATTTGGGCAAAACCACTCCGGCGAGCAATGCATGTGGCAGGAGGGGAACTACTCCGCGTCAACCGGCGGCGCGGGCGTTCAGTTCGGACACAGCCTGTTCAAGCTGTCCTACCTCGCTTTCGGAGGAGGCGGGGCTGTGATCTACCGCTTCAATGACGTCCGGCACTTCGCGTCGTCGGGTTGCGGCGTGGGAGGCCAGGACGAGGGCGGGGGCGACAACAGCAACAGCAACTGAGCCATCGCTCGAATACACGAGGAGGGGCTGCGCGGCGCGCGGCCCCTCCCCTCTTTTTGACGACTTGCGCTAGCCTGGGATGGATATGACTGCGCGAAGGCCGGGCATTCTCGGCTTGGCGGTGCCGCTCATCTTGCTGGCAGCGCTCGCCGTTCTGCTCATGGCATCGGAGACCGGGACTTTGTCGAGCCTCAGACATGGAGGCTTCGGTTCCGCGCCGGCTGCCGCACCCGCCAGTGGTGGAAATCCCAACGCCACTCAACCGACATCCGGTTCCGGATCGCCGACGTCCACGACCACGTCTGGCAACCCAACGGCCGCGGTCAGGTCAGGCGGGGCTGAAGACGCGGGTCCGGACGTCGTGGGCCAGGCCCCTGCCGGAAAGTCATCCGTCTGCGCGCCGAAAATCTGCCGGCCCTAGGCGAAGAATCCCTCGTCGCCAGTCGCGACTCTAACCCGGCGGCTTTCGCAGCACCTCGAGCACCTCTTCGCCGTACTTGCGCAGCTTCGCATCTCCCACGCCGGGCACGCGCAGGAGCTCAGCCAGGGTCGCGGGTTGGGCGACCGCGATCGCGTTGAGGGTTGAGTCGTGAAAAACCACGTACGCGGGAAGGCCGGCGGCGCGGGCCGTCTCGAGGCGCCATCGGCGTAAGCGGTCCAGGATCTCGATCGGGACGTCGGAGCGCGTAGCAGCCCCGGTGCCGGGGCGCGGCGCAGCGGCCGGCAGCATCACAAGTGGCGGCCGCCCATGCCTCACCGCATCGCGCCCCGCCGGCGTCAGCTCGACAACGGGATACTCCCCCGAGCTCTGCCGGGCCATGCCCGCAGACAGCAGCTCGGCCAGCAGTTGCCTCACGCGCTCGTCGCTCCATCCCTTCAGCGCGCCGTGAAAGGGCAGCTCCTGGACCCATGGCTGCGCGGTCGACCATCGATTCCGGCGCCCGCCGAGCACCGCGGCCACGTTGGCCAGCCCGATCTGCCCGCTGAACCGACCGACCGCGGCGAGCCCGGCCACGACCGCCTCCACCGGCGCGGGTTCATCCGGAGGCCGGGCGGCAAGACAGTTGTCACAGGCACTGCACCGGCGCGCCACACCCTGCTCGCCGAAGTAATCTGCGATTCGCGCATGCCGGCACTCGCGCATCTCCGCGTAGGCCATCATCTGCGCCAGCCGCGCATACGCGTGTTCCTTCTGCGGCGACCCGTCCTCGAGTCCGGACTGCTCGATGAAGAAGCTCTGCAGCTCGCGGTCGGCCGGGCTGTACAGGAGCGTGCATTCGGCCGGCTGCCCGTCGCGGCCCGCCCGGCCGGCCTCCTGGTAATAAGCCTCGAGGCTTCCCGGCAGGTGGTAGTGGATCACGCGCCGGATGTCGGGGATGTCCACGCCCATGCCGAAGGCAGACGTCGCAACCACCACGCGAGTGCGTCCCTGCGTGAAGTCCTCCTGGATGCGGCGGCGTACATCCGCGTCCTGACGTCCGTGGTAGCAGGCGGCGCCCAGCTCGCCCGCCACCTCCTCCGCTGCGGCCACCGTGCCCACATAGATGAGCGCTCGCTGCGCTGCATCTGGAAGCAAGCGACGCAGCTCCTCGCGCTTGGCGCGCTCACCGCGGCAGCGGACCACCGACAGTTTCAGCGTGGGCCGGTTGAATCCGGTGACCGAGATGAAGGGATCCTCCATGTCGAGCGAGCGTGCGATGTCCGCTCGAACCTGCGGCGTCGCGGTCGCCGTGAATCCGGCGACGGGTGGCCGCCCACAGGCCACGATCGCTGCGCCCAAGAGGCGGTAATCAGGTCGGAAGTCATGACCCCACGTCGAGATGCAGTGCGCCTCGTCGACGACGACCCTGCGAATTCGTAGCTCGGCGAGCCGTTCCAGGAAACCTGGACGCCCAAGTCGCTCGGGCGCCAGGAAAAGCAGCCGGTACTCGCCATCGATTGCCCTGCGGAGCCGTTCCACCTGCTCGGGCCGCTCCACCGACGAGTTGATGAACGTCGCCGCGACGCCCCGTTCGGTGAGCCGGTCGACCTGGTCTTTCATGAGCGCGATGAGGGGCGAGACGACCATCGTCAGGCCGCCGTCGACGACGGCCGGCACCCAGTAGCTGATGCTCTTGCCTGATCCGGTCGGCGCGACCGACAGAACGTCACGGCCGGCCAGCATCGCGGCCACGACCTCGGCCTGGCCTGGGCGGAAGGCGTCCAGCCCGAAGACCTCGCGCAGAACGCGCTCTTCCCTGGCGATCATCCACGGAGTGTGACCGAACGCCCAAAACAAGCCAGCCCTCTTTACAGAGCGACCTCGTGCGCCCACCGTGAGGCCCTGATGGCGGCACCGTTAGATTCCACCGCCCCACTCAGTAGACGTCTTGTGGAGGACGCCGCGGTTGTGGTGCCTGTGGACCACCGGGAATCAGCCGCGGCGACCGCATCTCTGACCGCCGACGGTCTCTGTCAAACGTATGCGGGGCGCGTCTACAAGTTCGCCCAGCTCATCTCCGCCGACTCGTCGAGTGCCGAGGACCTCGCCCAGGATGCCCTCGAGCGCGCGATCCGAGGGCTCAAGACCTTCGACCCCGCGAAGGGTGACGTCGAAGGCTGGCTGTGGCGGATCGTGGTGAACGCTGGGCGCGACGCCAACCGAATCGCGGGGCGCCAGCGCCTCGTGTTCGAGCTGCTTGCCGACAGGTGGTCATTGGAGGACAAGACGCCAGAGCCTGCGGACACGTTCACGACCCAGGAAGTACTCGATGCAGTCCGATCGCTTAGGCCACGCCATCGCGCCGCCATCGCGCTGCGCTACGGCGCGGATCTGAGCTTTCGCCACGTCGGCGACGCGCTCGGAATCTCAGAGGCAGCCGCTTTGATGGCGACAAGAAGGGCGCTCGAAAAGCTGCGAGCTCGTCTTTCCCAAGGGGTGCCCCAGCTATGACGGATCCTCTGGAACGCTTCCTCATCGACCTCCACTTCGAGGTGCCTGCCGGTCTGACCGAGCGAGCCAAAGCCGCGGCCGCGGTCGCGGTCTTTGAGCCCGAGCCGAATCGGGGCGTCCGCAACCTGCCCGACACGGGCCGGATGCAGGAAAGGACGCGGCGGCTGACCGATCCTCGGCGACCCTTGGGCCGGCGAACAGAGCTGGCGGCCGGGATCGCGGCAGTCGTGATCGCGGCGATCGTGATCGGGTCGTTCGTCTATGCCCGGTCGATCACACGTCCGCACAACGTGACGCCGCCGATCACATCACCCTCTCCGGGGGTGCCGCGGCCGTCGCCCACTTTGACGCAGCCTCTCAGCGTTGATCCCTCCACGCCCGTGATCCTGTTCGGCGACGCGGGCAACCCGAATCAGATCGACGGAATGACGTGGGATGGTCGGGCAGGGAAGGTGACCGAGATCGCGGCCCAGGGCCAGTCCGTGTGTCAGGACACCGGCACAACGCAGACATGCTCACCGCCTCCGATGGGCGGCGGCGCGCCACCGCTCACCGGGCCTGTGTCATCCAGCCCGAAGGGAACGCTGTTCGTGACAATCCCCTACTTCTACGACCGCTCGGGCCACGTGGTGGCCACGTTGACCGGCCCTCCCTACGCCGACTATCCAAACGTTGGGTTGTACTTCGTCGGCACCTGGGCGGACGACGAGCTGCACTACTGCCAGGTGCTCCCGATCTTCGGAGCCGTGCCCGGCACGCTGCAGGTGACTACACCCGGCGGCACGCCCCACAACGTGGCTCAAATCGGCATGCAGTCGGCCAATGAGAACGTGCTCACAGTCACGTCCTGCAGCG
>JGI12709J13192_1000029_pt1 | contig 22477 bp, 18 predicted proteins | sample BlaSpr_A8_OM3_M3_FD_13192 | JGI IMG/M metagenome (IMG submission 13192)
CGTCATAGACAAAGTCGCGGCCGGGGTAAACCCGGCCGCCAGTGCGGTGTCAGGATGAGACTCAAGCTCAAGCGCTGAGCACCACTGCGAGCGCCACCAGCGCCGCGGTGTCGGCGCGCATGTTGCGCGGGCCGAGGGTGGCCTGGAACTCGGCAAGCTCCAGCTCCCGGTCCGTCCAGCCGCCCTCCGGACCGATGAGCAGCGTCATGTCCCCCTTGAGCGGGACGTCGACCAAACGCTCCGGCGAATCACGGTGCAGCAGAACCGGATTCACGGCCGCGCCGATGACAGCATCGACCGACGATGCGGCGGAGACCTCGGGCACGTGGAGCCTTCCCGCGAGCATCGATGCCTCTCGGCAGATCGTGCCCCAGCGCCCGAGCTTGTCGCTGCGACCCACGCTGCGGTCCGCGCCGAAGACGATGAAAGCCCACGCGCCCGCTTCAGTGCAGCGCGACAGGACCAGCTCGAGCGCCGGCGCGGGCAGGTTGGCGATCGCGATGGTGACGTGCGTCGCGGGCTCCGGCTGATGCACGCGCTCGGCGACGATCGTCCCCTCGACCCGCTCCGCGCCCACATGCTCGAGACGCACCGTGAGCATGAATCCCGCCGGGTCGATGACCTCGATCTCCTGTCCGCGGCGGGCGCGCAGGGAGCGGGCGAGGTGGCGAGCGTCGCCGCCTTCGATCACGGCGCGCTCGCCCTCGCGGCGCGCGAAGAATGCCGGCAACCGATCAGCTACATGACGTTGAAGGTTTCGTAGACCGCGATCGAGGCGCCGCCCTTGATGACCGGGCATCCCTTCGCGATCTTGGTCGCCTTGTCCAGCGAGGGCGCCTCGATGATGCTGTAGCCCGAGGCGCGCTGGCCGACCGGGCCCTTCGCAACCGTGCCGTCAGGCTTGATCTTGTTCACCGAGCCGGAGAAAGGATTCCCTGGGTCGACGATGGCAGGCCCGAGCTTGGTGAACCACGTAGTCCACTGTTTCATCACCCGCGCCTGCTGCGCCGGGGTCTCGGGCATTCCGCCGCCGTAATAGACGAGCAGATATTTCATTGGTTCGTTCTCCTTGTTCTTGTGGTGGCGACATTCGAACGCATCTCGCCTATCAATGCAAGAGCCCGATTCAGCCGGTCACGATTGGCGGGATCGTTCAGCCAGCGGCTCTGGCCGGACGGATGCGGAAGAGGGACCATGACGGGTCGCTCGCCGAACTTCTTGCCGACGCGCTCCTCCAGCGAGCCCGGGCCGAGAAAGCGCGAGATCGCCATCTGGCCGACCAGGATGATGACCTTCGGTCTCAGCAGGCGGAGCTCCTCGTCGAGCCAGTGCGCGCAATTGGCCATGCCCGCCGCCGGGGGCTTGAGGTCGCCGGTGTTGGTGGGATTGCGGCCGGGGAAGCAGCGCATCAGCGCGGCGATGTAGGTGAGGCGGCGAAATTCCTCGGCGTCCTCGAACCCCGCGCGCAGCATCCACCGGTCCAGCTCCTTGCCCGCGCGACCCGAGAAAGGCCTGCGGGTCAATCGCTCCGCCGGTCCGGGCGCCTGGCCGACCAGGAAGAACGGCTGTCCCCACTCACCCTGGAAGGTCGGGTTGGCTTCGCTGATGATGCCCTGGTCGGCGCAGACGCGGCACGCGCGGCACGCCGACTGCCGGCCCTCAAGGGCCGCACGTCCGGCCGAGACTCTAGATGACGCGGGCGAGGCGAGGGTTCGGCGCGATGCCCGGGATCCGGCCACGCTTGGTCATCGGCTTGCCGCCGATCTCCTTGATGTCCGCGGTGAAGGCAATCGGAGGCGCGGAGCTGATCGCCATGCCGACACCGTAAGAATGGATTGGGCTCTTCGCGGCCTCGAACTGACCGATCCGCTCGGCGTCGAGACCGCCCGAGACGAAGATGCCGACATGGTCGAAACCGGCCAGGTCGAGCCGTGCGCGGACCTCCTTCACCAGGTCGACGGTCACTCCGCCGCGCTCGCTGGGCGTGTCGAGCCGCACGCCGCGCAGGCGCTTGCCCAACGCCTCCGCCACGCGCAGCGATTCCTCGGCCTCGTCCTTGAACGTATCCACCAGAACGATGCGCAGCACGTCGTCGCCCATGTGCTCGTCGAAGGCGAGCGCCGCCTTCACCGTGTCGCCGAAGAGAAGTATCATCGAGTGTGGCATCGTCCCCGATGCCCCCTGCAGCTCCGCCAGCTGAGCACCGAGCGGTGTCGCGCATCCGGCGCATCCGCCGACCACGGCGGAATACTCCATGGTCGGCGCGATCAACGGATGGACATGCCTCGCGCCGAAGCTGATCACACGCTTGCCCCCGGCCGCGTCGACTACCTCGCGCGCCGCGGTGGCCCATCCGGTACAGCTCGAAAGCATCCCGAGCAGGGCCGTCTCGTAGACGCCGAACCGCGAATATGGAGCGCGGACGCGTAGCACCGTCTCTTTGGTGCTGATGGAGTCGCCTTCGGGTACGGCCCACGCCTGGTCGCCTTCCTGGAGCACCCCGCTGAGCAGCCGCACCGCCTCCGCCACGCCGCACAGGACTCCCGGCTTGCTCGTGAAGAAATCCATGGTGACGACAGCGTCGACGTGCGCACCGGCAAGGGTCTTATGCGCGCGCTGAAAGTAGACGTCGGAAGCGGGCCCGCCGTAGTAGGCGATGAGATCGGCCGCCGGGCTGACGGCTGTCATGGTTTGAGAGGCTCCCTGCGCGCGCCCGGCGTGCTTCACGGCGCATTGAAATTAACAGGGTCGGTAAGATCCGGTGCGCATGAACGCCCCTTCGACGCAGCAGGTCCTCGACGCGCTCGCCCGGATCGTCGACCCCGACCTCGGCCGCGACGTCGTGAGCCTCGGCATGATCAAGGAGCTCGACGTGTCGCCGCATGGCAAGGTCAGCTTCACCTTCGAGCTGACGACTCCCGCCTGTCCGGTCCGCGACCGGTTCAAGTCGCAGGCCGAGGACGCGGTCCACGAGATCCCCGGCGTCACCGGCGTGGACGTGCGGATGACGGCCAACGTGCGGCCTGCGTTCATGCGGCCCAAGCCGTCCGAGATACTCCCGGGCGTCAAGCAGACGATCGCCGTGGCGTCGGGCAAGGGCGGCGTCGGCAAATCGACGGTGGCGGTGAACATCGCCGCCGCTTTGAGCAAGAGCGGTGCGGCGGTCGGATTGCTCGACGCCGACATCTACGGGCCCTCGGTGCCGGCGATGACCGGGTCGAGAAGGCTCCCAGAACAGGTCAACGGCCGGCTGCTCCCCATCGAGGCTCACGGCATGAAGGTCATGTCGTTCGGTCACATCAACCCCGGCAGCGAGCCGACCATCTATCGCGGCCCGATGGTCGGGAAGGCGATCGAGGCGATGATGATCCAGGTCGACTGGGGGCGACTCGATTACCTCGTGATCGACCTGCCGCCCGGCACGGGCGACGCGTCGCTGACGCTGGCGCAGGCCGTGCCGCTGACCGGCGTCGCCATCGTCTGCACGCCGCAGGACGTCGCCACCGACATCGCGGTCAAGGCGCTGCAGATGTTTCGCAAGCTCAACGTCACGCCGCTGGGCCTCATCGAAAACATGAGCTGGTACGTGTGCTCGAACTGCGGACACCGCCACGAGATCTTCAGCCACGGCGGCGCGGAATCGGCGGCCAAGAGGCTCGGGGTTCCGTTCCTCGGCGCGATCCCCCTCGAGGAGGGGATCCGCGAGGACGCGGATTCCGGAACGCCGGTCGTCATCTCGCGGCCGGAGTCCGCTGGTGCAAAGGCATTCGTCGCGATCGCGTCTCAGGTCGCCGCGCGGACGTCGATCCAGTCGTTCCGCCAGCTGCCCGTCATCAGCGTCCACTAAACCCCTGCAAGACCCGGATCCGTTTCCCACCAACGTCGACGTCGACCGTGAGCGCCAGGTCATGGAGATCACGTGGGAAGGTGGTGCGCGGACGGAGTACACCGGCGAGCAGCTGCGATGGGCCTGCCCATGCGCCGAATGTCGCGGCGAGGCCGGATCGGCGGGACGTCTGTCGCGCGTCAACAGGCTGAGCGAGGACGAGCTGCGGATCAGGGACGTGACTTTGGTGGGTCAGTACGCGCTCCAGATCGCGTTCGAAAGCGGGCACGCGACGGGTCTTTACACGTTCTCCCTGCTGCGCCATCTGGGGGAGACGACCCCCAAGCGTTAATGCGATAATCCCCGCCGGCCCGTTGTCCATCTCAACGTCAATCCCCGAGCTCGAGCCAGCGACATCCGCCGCGCCTGAAATGCGACGCCCGCTGCGCCGCCGCAGGCGATCCGGCCGTCGAGGCCTGATCGCCCTGGGCATGGTGCTGCTCGTCCTGCTGGTCGGTGCGGGCGCGTTCCTCGCCTACGAGAACACTCTGCCGACCACCGTCGCGGCCAACATCAAGAGCGGACAGAGGGACCTGCCCACCGACAGCAACTTGCTGCTGACGTTCTCGCGGTCGGTTTCGATCGACGCGGTCAGGCAGGCCTTCACGATCACGCCCGCGACCGCCGGCACGATCACCGCGGTGGGAGGCCAGACGCAGTATTCGTGGACGCCGGCCAAGCCGCTCGCCGAGCTGACGACCTACACGGTGGCCATGAAGCCGATCTACGACGTCGGCCACCACCGCGTTAACGCCGCGCAGTGGACGTTCACCACGATCATCATCCCGCGCGTCACCGCGATCACCGCCGGCGACGGGACAGCGTTGAAGGACGGGATGGAGATCGATCCCGCCACGTCCATGAAGCTCGCGTTCAACGACGCGATGGAACCGGTGACGATCAAGGTCACCATCGGCTCGCAGCCCGTGAACCTGAAGTGGGCGGCGGATGACAAGAGCGCGACGTTCTCGACAGCGGGAATTCCGTCGGGACCGATCACGGTGAACCTTGCTCCTGGCGGCCGCGACCTGTCCGGCCACCTGGTGCCCGGCGCGTTCACGTTGAAGACGGGCGTCTACTGGCACGACCACGAGCACCGGATCTCGCTTCGCTATCCCGCGCTGATCCAGATCCCGAACGACGAGTTCGCGCGCGACCAGAACGGTCTGCAGGGCGCCGACCTCATCTTCGAGTACGTCGCCGAGGGCGGGATCACGAGGCTGACCGCGATCTACGACAGCGTCCCAGACGTGGTCGGTCCGATGCGGTCGAGCCGCTTCATCTCCTTGAAGATCGCGCGGCACTACAAGGGTTTGCTCTTCCAGTCGGGCGAGTCGCAGGCGACGGCGGCGAGGGCGGCCGCCGACCCGGTACCGCAGTTCTTCGACACCATCGGCTACCAGTACCGGACCAACGCGCGATACGCGCCGGACAACTTGATGATCAACGGGACCAACGTTCAGGCCGCGCAGGACAACTATTTCAGCGGCATAGCTTCCTACACGATCCCGAAGACGCGCCCGACCCTTACGGGCGGCACGGTGGTCGGCGCCGTCGGCGTCGATGAGCACTACTCCGTGTACACGTACGACCCGGTGAACGGCACTTATCAAAAGGCTGAAGCAGGACACTCTTACATCGACGCGTCGCTTCACGCGCCGCTGCGCATCGAGATGCTGATCACGCTGCACACGCGCGTCTCCCTGATGGACGTCGGTGACGGCCATGGTGCGCACATCCACGACTACGACCTCGACACCAACGGTCGGATCGAGGTCTATTACAAGGGCTTGCAGTACCTGGGGACGTGGAGCTCGACGGACAGCCACGGGCCGCTGACGTTCACGCTCGACAACGGCCAGGCGGTGACGCTGCCGCCGGGACTGGTCTGGGTCGACGTAACCCAGTAGCTGCTCGGCCGCTCGAGCCGGCGTCTGGCTCTTCAGGCCACCGTGATGGTCGTGTCAGCTGTAGTCGTTGCGAAACCGCCATCCAGAACGTAGACCTTCACGTGGTAGACGCCGGCGGATTCGTAGCGATGCGTGCCCGTCACTGAAAACGGGTTCGCGCCGCCCACTGTCCCGAGCGTGAAATCTCCGTCGCCCCAGTCGATCAAGGCCAGATATTCAGTCGAGGCGCAGACCGGGTCGGCGTCTGTGAAATTTGCGACCACAGCGCTGAACGTCGTGTCGACCTGACCACCCAGGGTGGTTCCGGTGGCTGTGAGGGCGTAGTCGGCGACATGGATGAAGCCCAGGGCGGTCGCGCGCGCGGTTCCCGGCGCGTTATCGGCGAGCGAGACCCGAACGATGTAAAAGCCCGCCTCCGCATAGGTGTGATCGCCGCTGACCGTAAAGCTGCCGCTGCCGCCGGAGACCACCCCGGGTCCGCGCGTTCCGTCGCCCCAATCGATGGTGGCTGTGAAGTCGGCGGCACCGTTTGCGGTGTTGACGTCGGTGAAAGTCGCCACGGCGCCACTGAACGCCTGACCCTCGGCCGGCGCAAAGGCGGCCGTGAGCCTGCCGCGCAGGTGATCGGCCTCGCGGATATCGATGGTTCGGGTCGCGGTGGCCGATACGCCACCCACATCCGACAGGGTCACCGTGATGACAAATCTCCCTTCGTCATAGAGATGGCTTCCGCTCACCGTGAAGCTGCCCGCCCCGCCACTCACGGTCCCTGCGCTCGTGGTGCCGTCGCCCCAGCCGATCAGAGCGGTGAAATCGGAGGCGGGCGCAGAGGTGTCCGTGTTGGAGAAGGTCGCCACCGCCCCGGTGAAGGTCGCATTCTCGACCGGATGTATCGGCAGAGTGGTGCCGATCAGCTGGTCGCTGTCGGAGATCGTCGCCGTGTCCGACACCACGACCGCCGGAGCCGCATCGTGGCTTATCGACACCTTGACCGCATAGGACCCTTCGTTCGCGTAGGCGTGTGCGCCGGTCACGGTGAAGACGCCCGCCTGAAGGGTGATCGTTCCCGCAGTCGGGGGACCACCATCGCCCCAATCGATCGAGGCGGAGTAGTCGCCCACCGCCTCAGGGCCCGCCGGATCGGTGAACGTCGCGACCGTCTGCACGGCGCCGGTCCGCTCGACGCCTTCCAGCGCGAAGCCGCCCGTCCCGACGACGGCCGGGTCACCGATCACGGCGGTGCTCGACGCCTCGACCGGGCTCAACCCGTCGTGAACGATCTTCGTCTTCACCGCGTATAGGCCCTCGTCGGCGTAGGTGTGATTGCCAGAAACTGTGAACGAGCGGGTCGCCGGGTCGTAGGCGATGACACCGGCCGCAGCCGCGGATCCATCTCCCCAGTCGATGGTGGCGCTGTAGTCGCTCAAAGGCTCGGGAGTTCCTGGATCGACGAACTTGGCGACTGCCTGCATTCCGGTCGCCTGGTTCTCCAACCCGGAGACGGTCAGGTCACCGGAGGAAACCACCGGGGTGTCGTCGATGACGGCGGTGCTTACGCCTCCACCCAGGATGACGGCGCTGTCATGCGCGACCGTGAAGACGACGGTGTAGACGCCTTCCTCGCTGTACTGATGAGATCCCATCACCCAGAAACCGCCGAATATCGGCGCGGGCACGATGATGCCCGGCGTCACGCTGCCGTCGCCCCAGTCGATATTCGCCTGGTAGTCGCCCAGGGCTTCTGTGCCGGCCGGGTCACTGAAGAACCCGACGGTCTGCACCGGCATCCCGCCCTCGTTGCCGGTCACCAGATAGCCGCCCCACCCGTTCACAGTCAGATCCAGTACCGTGGCGCTGCTGAATGCCTGGTCGACCAGGTACTCGTGCCCGATGAAGACGGTGATCTGGTACTTGCCCGGGGGAGGGAGCTCCTCGCGGTATGTGTGGTTGCCCGTAACCGTGAAGACCCCACCCGCCCCGGCCGTGATCTGGCCCGGAGAAGCGTTGGAGCCGTCGCCCCAGTCGATCAGCGCCAGATAGCTGTCCACCGGCTCGGCTCCCGCTGGATCCGTGAACGTCGCAACGACTGTCGGCCCGGTGGGTGTGCCCTCCCATGCAACCAGGTTGAAACCTTTCGAGGTCACGGCCTGGTCGTCGACCGTCACGGGGACGGTGACGACGACAGTCCCCGCCTGCTGATGTGTGATCGTCACAGTGACGTTGTACGTGCCCTCTTCGGCGTATTGGTGCGAGCCCAACACCGAGAAGATGCCGGTGAAGAAGTCAGCGACGACGTCGCCGGTGGATGAAGGGGTGCCGTCGCCCCAATTGATCGAGGCAGAGTAGCTCGAGATCGCCTCGGCCCCGCCCGGGTCGGTGNAAGTGGCGAGCGTCATCCGGCTGGCGAACTTCGCCTCCTGCGGCGACGGCGAGATATCCGCCGCAGGCGTGCCGACGATCGCGACGTCCGCGACGTCGGCGCGGTTCGAGAGAGTCGTCTCAGTACCACCGTGGGAGACGGTGATCGTCAGCTGGTATTGGCCCTCTTCGGCGTAGGTGTGGCTTGCGGCGACCACGCTGAACACGCCGCTGCTGTCCACCGTAATCGTCTCCAGCGTGGCCGGCTTGCCGTCACCCCAGTCGACGTAAGCCGTGTAGTCCTGCGGCGTCTCGGCGCCTGCGGGGTCGGTGAAGTTGGCTACGATCTGAGGCGCGGTGTTCGCCCCCTCGACACCATTGACGGTGCCGACGCTGCGCAGGGACGGCACGACGGGTTGGTCGGCGATGGTGGCCGTGCTTTCGACCCGCACCGGCCCGACGCCGTCATGCGTGATGTAGACCGCAACCGTGTACGTCCCTTCCTCGTCGAAGTTGTGGGAGCCCTGGACCACAAAGAGGAGCGCAGAGCTGTCGTACGTGATGGCGCCGGGGCTGAGCGGGCTGCCGTCGCCCCAGTTGATCAAGGCCGTGTAGTCGGACAGATTCTCCGCACCGCCTGGGTCCGTGAAGGTGGCGACAACCTGGGGTGACGTGGTGACTCCCTCGACGCCGGCGATCGTTTCACCGCTTGCAATGACGGCCGGATCGAAGACATGGGCACCGATAGTCACCGGAATTGATGGGATCCCGTCGTGAACAATCGCCACGGTGATGGTGTAGACGCCTTCCTCGGCATACCTGTGGGCTCCGCTGACCGCGAAGGTGCTTCCGCTGCCGGAGATCGTTCCCGGGGATGGTGCGGAGCCGTCACCCCAGTCGACCGTCGCCGTGTAGTCGCTAACAGCCTCGGGCCCGCCGGGATCGGTGAAGGTGGCCAGGGTTTGCGATTGGCCGGCAACCCCCTCGTTTTGGGTGATCGGGCTGACGGGCGTCGCGGATACGGGCGGGTCGGCGACGCCGATGCTGGAGGTCGCGGCCGCCGAGTCACCATCGCTGTCGGCGATCGAGACCTGGACCGCATATGTCCCCTCCTCCGCATAGACGTGGGAGCCCGTCACGATGAAACCGTCGATCGATGGATCGAACACGACGGCTACCGGAGTACCCGTGGTCCCGTCACCCCAGTTGATGGTCACCTTGTAGGCGCTCGGGTCCGCGTTGAAATCGCCGTCGGAGAACGTTGCTACGGTTCCGATGAACGGCGTGCCCTCGGCGGCGCTGCCGCTTGCTCCCTGAACCGCAATCGGCGCGTGGACGGTCACAGTGGTTGTCAGCGCGGTAGTCAGGCCACCCGAATCCGTCACCCGGAATCGGAGCCCATAGGTGCCGGCTTTGTCGGCTGTGAAGCCGGTGTTGATCGTCGTCGTGCTGCTCAGTTGGGTGGTCGAGCCGGCCGGCTGTTGGTAGAGCTGCCAGTCGAAGGTATACGTCTCGTTGCAGAACGTGATGGTGCAGCCGGGATCTGTGTAGGCACCGGTCAGCTGGACGAGCGTGCCCGTGACCGGATCTTGCGGAGTAATGACGATGTTGGGCGTTGGCGGCACGTTAATCACGATGATCGTGTCCGTGACCACCGCCGAACTGTTGCCCAGAGCGTCGGTCACCACCAGAGAGACCGTGTAGAGACCTGTGGTGTCGCCGATGAAGGACGGCGTGGCGGAGGTGGGGCTGCTCAGCGCAGCCTGCGAGCCGGCCGGCTTGCTGTCGATGGACCACTTGTAGCTGCTCCCCTGGCAAACGCCGCAGCTCACGACGGCAGCTAGACCAATCGTTCCGCCTTCCATGGGACCAACCGGCGTGTGAGACAACGAAACGATCGTCGGAGCGAGGCAGCCGCAGTCGGCCACCCCGACGAGCAAGGTGGACGAGACGCTCAGGCCGCCGGAGTCCGTCACCGTGAGCTGGAACGTGTAGCTGCCCACGGTGATGGGCGTGAAGCTCGTGCTGGTTGCCGTCGTGCTGCTCAGCTGGATGGTGGAGCCGGCCGGCTGCTGCACAACTTGCCAGAGGTACGCGTAGGTCTCATTGGCCGAGCCAGGATCGCTGACCGTGCTGGTCAGCTGGACCAGGTTGCCGGTAACCGGGCTTTGAGGACTGAAGGCGACGGTGAGGGTGGGCGCCACGTTCGACACCGAGAACGTGTCCGTCACGGTTGGCGAGGTGTTTCCCGCGGCGTCTGTCACTGTGAGCGAGACCGTGTAAGCGCCNGGGCTGAGGGGGCCGAGGCTCGGGTTCGGGCTGGTGCCGCTGGTGAGCGCGGCAAGGGAACCGGCCGGTTGGCTGGTGACCATCCACAGGTAGGTCAGCGGGCCACATGGGAAAGGCCCACATGCCACCGTTGCCGCAAGGTCAGCACTGCCGCCCTCCAGCGGGGCGGACGGAGTGTGCACGATTTGCAGGGTCGGGGGCGCGGGGACGTTGATCGGAAACTGCGCGCTCGCTGTCCCGGTTCCTAGCGCGTTGACACCAAAGATCACCTGGCCGGGTGCAAATGGTCCAAATGCGACCGTGTAGGTCGCGGTGTCCCCCGGAGCGAGAATCGTCAGGCAGCTGAGATTTGGCCCCGCGGGGCTGCAGTGCGCGTTGGGGCTGGACGTGAAGGAAACCAACGGCGCGACAGGCGTCGTCTGGACCATTACATTCCACGAGCCCAGCGACGGGCTGGAGTTGCTGGCGGCGAACGTCACACTCGCGACGTCGCCACCGGGCGCGGCGGTCAGGTGAGAACCCTGCAGGGTGATCGTGAGTGGGTCGGCCGCGCTGGCTTGCGTCCCCGGCCACATCAGCACCAGCGCCGCGCCTGCAGAGGCGATCGGCAGCGAGACGTACTTGATTCGCCTGCGGGCTGCGGCGACAAAACGCAAGGCCATGCGGAAGGCGACCCCGGATCGATCCCCGGGACCCCTGTGCATCCCACCCCCCGACAGCGCCTGCCTGGCGCCGGCCACCCCTCTTCCTCCCTACGGCGTGCTGCCGAGACGCTAAGTCTTCTTTGCTCCGGGCTGCTACGTCAAGTGGTTAACGAAGAAGTTCAGCATTCGGGGCCATCGGGCGTCAGCCGGCGACAGATTCGTGCATCGCCGACACCAGGAGCGCGCGGAGGCTGATCAGCTCGCGGTTGTTGAGACGCCCCAACGGACCGGAGCGATTCGTCAGCCTCTCCCAGAATGCCTCCCGGAGGCGCCGCCCCTCCTCGGTGAGCTCGACCCGCTTGACACGCCTGTCCTGCGGATGAGGCTGGCGCCGAACGGCCCCCATCGCCTCGAGGCGATCGACCACTCCCGTCAGGTTCGACGCGTCGTACTGCAGCTCGCCGGCGAGAGCCCGCATGGTCGCGGCGCCGTCGGCGGGCAGCGTCAGCAGCACCTTGGCCTGAACCGCGGAAAGGCTGTGCTGGGCGGCGAGCTCGGTGAAATGGGCATCCAGGCGCGCCTGCATCTGGAACCACAGCCCGACCACCTGACCTTCGAGACGCAGGTGCTCCGGTGCTCGCGAAGCCGACTTCTTGCGCACGGCCATCGCGCCGAAGCATATCCTCTACCAGCGTGGTAAGTTACCGTAGTGGTCAATTACCGGTAATGCGGGGGGGGAGGACTGGAGTGGACAAATCAATGAACGGAAAGGTCGTGATGGTCACCGGCGCGAATGCCGGAATGGGAAAGGAGATCGTGCTCGCGCTGGCCGGGATGGGCGCCAGGGTCGTCATGGTGAGCCGTGACCGGTCGCGTGGCGAAGCGGCCAGGGCCGAGGTGCTGCAGCGGACGCCGGGGTCCGACGTGGAGCTCCTCATCGCCGACCTGTCTTCGCAGCAGTCGATCCGCGACCTGGTGTCCCAGTTCAAAGCCGGCCACGATCGGCTGGACGTCGTGGTCAACAACGCGGGCCAAACGCAGCCTCGCCGGGTCGAGACGGTCGACGGGCTCGAGTCGGTGTTCGCCACGAACCACCTCGGTCCCTTCCTGCTGACCAACCTCCTCCTGCCGGCCTTGAAAGCGAGTGCACCGGCGCGCGTCGTGACCGTCGCCTCGGGTGCCCACGCGATGGGCCGCATCGACTTCGACGATCTGCAGTCCGCTCGACGGTTCAACGAGATCCGCGCGTACAACCAGTCGAAGCTCGCCAACGTCCTCTTCAGCTACGAGCTGGCTCGCCGCCTCGCGGGGACCGGCCTGACGGCCAACGCCGCCGACCCTGGCTTCGTCAAGACCAACCTCAGGGTGCCTTTTCCCTTCAGCATCTTTTCCTTCATGCGAGGCTCGGCCGTGGACGGGGCCAAGGCGGCTGTGTACCTTGCATCGTCTCCTGAGGTCGAAGGCGTCAGCGGTCGGTACTACACCCGCAAAGGCGAGATCAAGTCATCCAAGACGTCGTATGACACCGCGCTGGCCGGTCGACTCTGGGATGTGAGCACCGAGCTGACGCACCCGTAGCGATCAGACGCCGAGCACTTCCTTCAGCTTCTCCGCGAGCAGCGCGGGAGGAGTGTTGGATTTTTCCAGCCAGGCGAGCGCGCCCGCCATGAACACGCGGTCGATCTCGCCGTCCCGCGACGCAGGGTAGTTGCTCAACATCAAGACCGGAAGGGCCCTCGTCCGCTCGTCGAGCCGGATTCGAAGAAGGATCTCGTCACCGTTCATGCCGGGCAGCTGCCAGTCGAGGACGACGACGTCGGGCAGCCCAAGGCTCAGAGACTTGAACAGTCCGGGCCCGTCGCCCACCCAGTCCACGGAGAAACCGTGATGCTCGAGGCCCAGGCGGTACATTTCGGCCGTCGCCGTGTCGTCGTCCACCAGGATGACGCACGGCTGTTGCTCGCCGCGCCGGCGCGCTGCCACATCGAACAGCGGCCGCGCGCCCATCTCGAGGTGTCCCGCCACCTCCTGGCTGTCAGCCACGGTCTGAACCCTCCCTCCGTCGGCCGCGAGGCCGGCACCGGCGAAGTACTTGTGCAATACCTCAGCCGTTTTCCATACAGAAACCTAACACAAGAACAGACTTTGCGCAATAGCTGCGCATTAACTGTCGCTGCGTTCGATGTAGTTCGGAATAAACTGGCACCTGAAGACAGATGGCACCCGAACGCGATGAGCCGATCTACTCCATTGGCGCGGTGGCGCGGATGCTCGACGTTCCCGCGTCCACCCTTCGCGCGTGGGAGGAGCGGTACTCGCTGATCACCCCGACCCGCAGCGACGGGTCGCAGCGCCTCTACTCGCGAGCCCAGGTCGAGCGCCTGCGTTTCGTCAAGACCAAGATCGAAGCCGGTCTGAGCGCGGCCGACGCCCACCGGCTGCTGTCGGAGGAGCTGCGCGCGGGCTCCCTGCCCGCCCAGATCGCCGAACACCCAGAGGACCGCCGGCCACTGGTGCTGATAGCCGACCGGGACGCATATGCGGCGGACCTCGCCGAGTACTTTCTCCGCACCGAGGGATATGAGGTCATCGTGGCCGCCGACGCGACGCAAGCCAAGCTGAATTTTCAGGAGCGCTCGCCAGACCTGGTTCTCATCGACCTCCTGCTTTCCGGCGGAGCGGGATTTCGACTCCTGACCGACTTCGCGGCCTCGAAGTCGGCCCACATCGTCGCCGTAGCCGCGATCGACAGCGCGGACGAGGCGATGCGGTTGGGTGCGGGCGCTTTCCTCCGCAAGCCGCTGGAGCCTCTGGCTCTCGTCTCGACCGCGCGAGACCTGCTGGGGAGCAGCGCCCTGGTGCGCCCACGCAAGCAACGCGTCCCGCGTTGACGGATCGAATCCCAACCGGGAGCAAGCGACTCGACGAAATTCTTCACGGCGGGTTGCTCAAAAACGCGATCAACCTGATCGCGGGAGTGCCGGGGAGCGGCAAGACGATCCTCAGCGAGCAGATCGTTTTTCACAACGCGACCGCGGAGCACCCAGCGCTGTATCTGTCGACACTCTCCGAGCCGCTGGACAAGATCCTGCGCTACGGACAGACGTTGTCGTTCTTCGACCAAGCCGCGCTCCGCGACGGCCGGGTCATCTACGACGACGTCGGCCAGCAGCTCGGCGAGGGCGGGCTGGATGAAGTGCTCACCACGATCGACCGCTACCTGAAGGAGATCCGGCCGGGCATAGTCGTGATCGACAGCTTCCGCGCCTTCCATGCGATGGCCGTCGATATAAGCGCGTTTCGACTCTTCCTCTACGGTCTCCTGCGCCGGCTGACCGCCAGCGCCACCACCTCGATCTGGAACGCGCCCTATCTGCGGACCGAGGTTCTGAGCGAGGCCGAGGCGGCGGTGGCCGACTCCATCATCGCCTTCGACGTCAAGCGCGTCGCGGAGCGCGAGGTGCGGGTGGTCCAGGTGCTGAAGCTGCGCGGCAGCGCCTATCAGTCCGGGGAGCATCTGTACCGAATCACAGAGGCGGGGGTTGACGTCTTTCCGAGGCTGGCCGAGGCTCATGACACGACGCCTTACGAGCTGCGCGACGACCACACGGCGACGGGGATCACCGCCCTCGACGAGCTCCTCGAAAACGGCGGCTACTGGGCTGGGGCCACGACCCTTATCGCCGGGCCGTCGGGGATTGGCAAGACGCTGATGGGCCTCCACTTCCTCTACTACGGCGCTCACACCGGAGAGCCTGGAATCCTCGCCACGTTCCAGGAGAACCAGACCCAGCTGGGCCGGATCGTCAGGAGCTTCGGCTGGTCGATCGACGACCCGAACGTCCATATCTTGAGTCGCCGCCTGGGCGAGATGAACATCGACGAGTGGGTCTACGAGCTGATCGAGCTCGCCGACAAGACCGGCGCGAAGAGGATCGTTGTCGACAGCCTCCTCGACCTGATGTCGGCTGCGGGTGATCCGGGCCGGTTTCGGGAGTGGATCTTCTCGATGACGCAGCGGTTCACCCGCCGGGGTGTCAGCCTGATGATGATCATCGAGGTCCCCGACCTCTTTCAGCTGCATCGGATCTCCGACCACGCGATCTCCCACCTCGCGGACAACGTCATCCTGCTGCAGTACGTACAGGAGGGTCCCGAGCTGGCCCGGGCGCTCACGGTGCTCAAGACGCGCGCGATGCATCACCGCCCTGTCGTCCATCGCTACGAGATCACCGACAAGGGTTTCGTGCTGGGCGATGTCCTCTCCTTCGGCCGATAGAGGCGCGCGGAGTCGGTAACGAAGTCCTCAACGGCTGAGCTGCGACCTATCATCGGCGGGCTTTGCCATTCGACGTCGAAGACTTCGCCCGCGCGGCGCTGGTCCGGATCCTCCCCCGCAGCCGCTATCGGCTCGCCGCCCAGAACGACGCGCGCTTCCAGAGCTTTGCCGGCAACACCGTGCGGATCGCCTACCGCCAGCAGGGAGGCACCCCCGCCTTCCTTCTGTTCAGCGGGCCCGGCCAGAACCCGCAGTCGGCCGCGATGGCGGCGGCTGCCTGGGCCGAGGCCAACTGGCGGCCAAACGCGATCCAGCGGAGGGTCCGGCCAGGGGTGGTCGTGGTGCACGTCGCTCCAGGCAACCAGCTGACCCCATCGGGGCCGGTAGCCGCGGCGGTCGTGCCGGCGGCCGTCTGGACCGTCGACTCGGCGACGGGCAAGGTCGAGACCGCCGGCAATCCGCCCGGGTCGCCCCCGACCGGGGAGCTCAAGCGATCGGCCGCCTCCCTCATGCGCGGGGAGGCCGCGCCAACCCTCGGCGAGCTCGACCTCGCCGAGAAGGGCGTGATGCAGCTGCGCACGGTGGCCATGCCGCGTTTCGTAAACGCCGTCCTCGGCGTGCTTCTGTTCGTCTTCGCCCTGCGCTATGGACTCGGCGGCATCGGCAGCCTGATGGTGCTGCCGCTGCTTCTCTCGGGGGGCGTAACCCAGGCAGGCGCGCTCAACCTGGTCATTGCGCAGGAGACGATCAACGTCCTGCTCCTGGTGGGGATCCTTGTGGGCGCGGGAATCCTCTTCAACTTCCGCAACATGGCGTTGCGCCTGCCCGGATTCTCGAGCACCGTGCCGCGCACTCGAAACGTGGTGTGGGGAGGCTACCTGGCGGGGATGATCGGCCTCGCCGTCCTCCTGGACGGCGTGGTGATTCCCGCGGAGCGCCGTCCTGGCCCCACCAACACGTCGACCCAGTACCAGCACGTGACCGCCACGGTCAACGAGGACGGCACCGACACCTACGTCCAGGTCGGGGGAGATCTCACGATTGACCTCTCCGGCTGGCCCTCGACCGAGTGGACGGGAGTCCAGTTCAAGACGAGCAACCCGAGCGTGCTGTCGATGGAATTGCTGACGACCGGAACGCTGACCGGCGGCAAGCCGATCGCCAAGTTCCTCGCCAACCAAACGGGCACTTCCCGGGTGGAGGCCGCGTCAACCGACGGCCGCTACACCTACCTGCTGCGGGTGAACGTCTTCAACCCGTCCACGCCAGGTTCAGGGCCCTAGGCTCGGGCGGCGTCCTTCAGGGTGCTTATGTAGGCGGACGCCGCGACCGCGGCGGTGGTGCCGTCGCCCACGGCCGTCGCGATCTGCTTGGTCAGCTGCGCGCGCACGTCGCCGACCGCCCAGATTCCTTCGACCGACGTCTGCATGTTCCGGTCGGTGACGATGTAGCCCGCCTCGTCGTGGTCGACGTGGACCTTGAGCAGCGCCGAGTTGGGCACGAAGCCGATGAAGATGAAGACCCCACCGACCCGGAGCTCCTTCTTCTCGCCGCGCTGCTCGTACCGAACCACGTGGACCTTGTTCTCGCCCGCGATCTCTTTGACGTGGGCGTCGAGGATGAATTCCACCTTGGGGTTCTCGCGCGCCCGCTGGATGAGGATCGGCTGGGCGCGGAACTCGCTTCGCCGGTGCAGGATGTAGACCTTCGAGGCGTAACGGGTCAGGAACTCGCCCTCCTCGACGGCCGCATCCCCCCCGCCGATCACCGCTAGCTCCTGGCCCTTGAAGAAGGCGCCGTCGCAGACCGCGCAGTAGCTGACGCCGCGGCCCCAGAACTCCTTCTCGCCTGGCACCTGCAGGTAGCGGGGCAGCCCGCCCGCGGCCATGATCAGTGCGGGCGCGCGAAGCTCCTCGCCCGACTCCAGGCGGACGACCTTGAAGCCGTCCTCAACCTCGATCTCCTTGACGGGCTCGAAGTCGCGAATCTCGACGCCGAACTTGCGGGCGTGGTCGCCCATCTTGACCGCCAGCTCGGAGCCGAGGATCGAGTCAAAGCCGGGGTAGTCCTCCACCAGCTCGGTGTTCAGGAGCTGGCCGCCCAGCGGCCCGCGGTCCAGGACGACCGTTTTCAGGTTCATCCGGGCCGTGTACAGCGCGGCCGCCAGCCCGGCCGGTCCCCCACCGACGATGATGACGTCTTGCTCGCTCACAGCTATTAAGAAGTGTTCCCAGGCGGTGCGGTATTCCTAACGCCTGGCGGCCAGCACCCCATCCGATAGCCCGGACGAAGGGCGCTCGAGTCCAATGCCAACCCCGGATAGTCCGGACTATCCGAGTCGGCGGTCACCCGTTCTGGTAGCGCACGCCGTAACCGCCTCGCGGGGCGTGGCAGGCGATGTTGTCGAACGGGCAGCCGATCGAGCAGGCCCCGCACTCGATGCAGTTCCCGAAGCTGACCAGGTTCTTCTTCTGCTCCTCATTCCACTCGTAGACCCCCGCCGGGCAGAAGTGCGTGCAGTACTTCCCGGTGCACTTCGAGAGGCAGACATTCTGGTCGACGATCTCGATGTGCGGCTTGCCGGTGTCCTCGTTGTACTTCACCGTGAAAAGCTTGTCAGTGAGCTTCTCCATCAGCGCCCTTCCCCGAACCGTTCCCAGACCCTGCACATCAGGCGGATCGTGTTGATGTAGTCGGCGACGCGGATGTTCTCGTTGGGGGCGTGGATCCGGTTGTCGGGGCGTCCCACCCCGACCGGCAGGACCGTAGGGATCCCCAGGTCCGCCACGACCGGGTGCATCGGCCCGGTGGCGGGCATGAACGGCCACAGCACCGGTTCGCCGTACATCTCGCGCACGGTGTCGATGACGCTCCGCCCCACCGCGGAGCTCGGGTCGGAGCGGGAAGGCTTCTCGCCGCCGCCCTCGACCTCCACCTTCTCGAAACCGTTGCGGTCAAGGTGCTTGCGCAGCTTCTCCAGGATGTCGTTCGGGTCCTGGTTCGGGATGAGCCGGAAGTCAACCTTCGCGGTGGCCTCGGCCGGAAGGACCGTCTTCGAGCCTGGTCCCTGGTAGCCGGTCGTGATGCCGGCGATGTTGCAGGTCGGAAGGAACAGCATCTGCTCGATGACCTGGTCGGGCTTGGGGTCGCGGACCATGCGCTCGAACCCGACGAGCTTGCGACGCTTCTCGATCTCCGGGTCGATGGTCGACATCATTCGCCGGTCCGTCTCGGTCGGGTTGACGACTGCGTCATAGAACCCGTCGATCTTGATGTTCATGTGCTGGTCGCGAAGGCTCGCCAGCGCGCCGACGAGGTACATCGCGGCCGACGGATAGATGGACGCGAAGCCCGAGTGCTGGTCGAAATCCAGCAGCTTGACCCGCAGGCTGACGTAGAGAAGGCCGCGACACCCGAACTGGAGCGTCGGCCGGCCGGCGTCGTCGAACGAGCTCCCCGATTCCCACAGGCAGCCGTCGGCGCGCAGCTTTTCCGCGTGGTCGTGGATGATCTTCTCGAAGGTCTGGGACCCGATCTCTTCTTCGCCTTCGACCAGGAAGCGCAGCGTGACCGGCACCTCGCCCAGCTGCTTCAGCGTCTCGAGGGCGTGGATGCGCGCCATGACGTCGGCCTTGTCGTCCGCGACGCCGCGCGCGATGATCCGCCCGTCCTTCTCCGCGGGTTCGAATGGAGGGGACTCCCACAGCTCGATCGGGTCGACCGGCTGCACGTCGTAGTGCTCGTACAGCAGCAGCTTGCGGCGGCCCGCGCCCTTGACCTCGGCATAGAGGGCTGGCATGCCGCCGGCTTCGAGAGTCTCGACGCGGTCGGTGAAGCGTCCAAGCTTTTCCGCGAGCCAATCGCGCGCGGGCTGGATCGCGTCACGCCCGTGGTTGGAGATGCTGGGAAACGAACAGAGCTCTTTGAGCTCATCGACGAATCGCTGCGTGTGCTTCTCGATATACGCGTCGACAGCGCTCGTTGAGATCACGGCCTCATCGTAACCTTCTACCGATGGCCGAGGCAGCAGGCGAATTCCACTTCTCGCCGCGGCCCAACCGCGCCGCGGAGATCGGCTGGCAACCATGGTCGCCCGAGGCTTTCGACCAGGCGAGGCAGACGGGCCGGCCCATCCTTCTCTCGATCTCCGCCGTGTGGTGCCACTGGTGCCACGTGATGGACGAGACGACCTACTCGCATCCCGCGGTGATCGACCTCATCAACCGCGAGTACGTGCCGGTGCGCGTCGACAACGACGTGCGCCCCGACATCAACCAGCGCTACAACATGGGCGGCTGGCCGTCGACCGTTTTTCTGACCGCATCGGGCGACATCCTGACCGGCGGCACCTACCTCCCGCCAGACCAGATGGCCGGCGCGCTGGTGCGCGTCGCCGACTACTACCGGTCGCACCAGGCGGAGATCGCCAGCACCGTGCTGGAGGCGCGCAAGCGCGCGGCGTCTGGTGTCGCGCGGAGCGCCGGCGAGCTGCAGCCGGGCCTGGTCGACTTCCTGCTCGACGCGGTCAAGTCCGCGTACGACTCCGAGTACGGCGGTTTCGGAAGCGCGCCTAAGTTTCCGCAGACCGACGCGATCTTGCTGCTGCTCGAGCAGTCGGTGCTCCGCGGCGACGACGACCTGCGCCGCATGGCCGTGCACACGCTCGAGCGCATGACTGGTGGTGGCACCTATGACCACGTCGAGGGTGGGTTCTTCCGCTACTCGACGACGCAGGACTGGAGCGTGCCCCACTTCGAGAAGATGCTCGAGGACCACGCCGGCCTCGTGCAGGCGCTCGCGCTGGCGGGGATGACCGATGCGCTCGACCGCACCACCGGCTACCTCGACCGCGTGCTGCGCGACCCGAAGACGGGCCTGTACGCGGGCAGCCAGGACGCGGACGAGCACTACTACTCGATGGACGCGGACGAGCGCGCGGCGGCTGCGGCTCCCTACGTCGACCGTCGCGTCTACACCTCGTGGAACGCGGCTCTCGCCATCGCTTACCTGGACGCCGGGCGCGCCGAGCCGGCCCAGAAGCTGCTGGACTCCCTCTTCAAGCGCGCCTATCGAAAGGGCGAAGGCATGTCGCGCTCCGAGGGCGCCGGCGGACAGCTCGGCGACCAGGTGTGGTCTCTGTGGGCGGCGCTTCGCGCGCATCAGCACGGGCTCGGTGATCGGTGGATGCCGACCGCGTTCGACCTGGCCGCGCACATCGAAGAGCGGTTCGGCGACTCGCAGCTCGGTGGCTACTTCGATCGCGCGGGCACCGACGAAAATGTCGAGCTGGGGCGCCTCGGCGAACGGATCAAGCCGCTGGCGGAGAACTCGGTCGCGGCGATGGCGCTGATCGAGCTCGACATCCTCGTTGGGGATCCTTCGGCACCCCATCGCGAACGCGCGCGCCGCGCGCTCGAGTCGGTGGCCGCGCTACCTCAGCAGTACGGGCTCATGGCCGCGGTGTTTGCGCGAGCGCTCGACCGCATGCCCCACGCGATCAAGGTGACGACGAAAAACGCCGAGCTCGCCAACGCCGCACGCGCCGCGCATCCATACGCCGTGCTCGACCCGACGGGTGATCAGCGCGCAGTCATATGTGCCGGGACCATATGCTTGGCGCCGGTGTCCACACCAACCGCTGTGGCGGAGGCCATCAGAGAACTAAGCGCGACGCGTGGGCCGGGCGCGCGCAGGGCGCACCTCTGAAAGAAAGTCGCGGCCATTTCTCCCGCCGCGTAAACCGAGCCCTCGACGACCCCAGCCTGCAGCGCGCGCTGGTGCAGGCGATGACCGGCCTACGGGCGCGGCGCAACGCGGCGTTCGAAAGCTTCGATTTCGAAAAAGGCCGCGCGGACCTCAAGCGCCGCCGCCAGGCCAACCTCGACCGCCTGCCCGAGCTCCTCGAACAGTTCACCGCGCGGCTTGAGGCGGTCGGAGGCAAGGTCCACCTCGCGAAGGACGCGGCCGAGGCGCGCGAGATCATCGGCCAGCTGTGCTGGAACGCGGGAACCAGCCTCGCGCCCGGCACGCGCATGGTCGTGACCAAGGTCAAGTCGATGGCGGGCGAGGAGATCGAGCTCAACCCTTATCTAGAGGGGCTCGGAATGGAGGTCGTGGAGACGGACCTGGGCGAGCGAATGGTCCAGCTGACGCACACGCATCCCTCGCACCTCATCGCACCAGCCATCCACCTCACGAAGGAAGATGCCGCGAACGTCTTCGGCACGGAGCCGACAGTCGAAGCGATCCAGCGTCACGCGCGCGACTCGCTGCGCAAGAAGTTCATCGATGCGACAGTGGGAATCTCAGGTGCGAACATGGCCATCGCCGAGACGGGCACGATCGTGCTCGTCACGAACGAGGGCAACGCCGACCTGACGACGACGCTGCCCCCGGTGCACATCGCGCTTTTCGGCATCGACAAGCTCGTCGCGACGCTCGACGACGCGGTGGCAGTGCTGCGCATGCTGCCGCGCAGCGGAACCGGGCAGGTGATGACCAGCTACGTCAACTGGATCACGGGACCATCGCGTTCCGCAGACATCGAGCAGTCGCTGACGATCGGCGTGCACGGCCCTCGCGAGGTGCACTGCGTGATCCTCGACAACGGCCGCGAGAAGATGCTGGCCGACCCGATCTTTCGCGACGCGATGACGTGCATCAGGTGCGGCGCCTGCTCCAACGCGTGCCCGCCCTTCATGGCGGTGAGCGGCCACCAGTTCGGCCACATCTACAACGGACCGATCGGGCTCGTGCTCACCCCGTTCCACCACGGCCTCGAAGCGGCGGACCTGCCGAACACGCTCTGCGTGCAGTGCAATGCGTGCCAGGAGATATGCCCGGTCGACATACCGCTGCCGCGGCAGATCCTCGAGCACCGCCGCGCCGGCCGCAAATCGCTCCGCAAGAAAGCGGTCCTCGGCGTGTGGAAGAGGCCGAAGCTGGCGGACGGCCTGATGCGCGCGGCCGCGCCATTCAGCGCGCTCGCGCCTGGCACGCCGCGCCTTGCACGCAGTCCGTACCGCGACCGGGTCCAGACCAGCGTGGTCGACGGCGAGCCGCTCACGATCTTCGCCTCGTGCCTGGTCGACCGGATGTGGCCGCAGGCGGG
>JGI12709J13192_1000043_pt1 | contig 19308 bp, 16 predicted proteins | sample BlaSpr_A8_OM3_M3_FD_13192 | JGI IMG/M metagenome (IMG submission 13192)
TGGTGGGCTGCTCCCATGGGTAGCCGTGATTGTGCACTGAGGAGAGCAGATTGGTCGCCAAGATACTCGCTCGCACGTTCTTGCCGACGTCGTGGGAGATTCCCACGTTCATAGCCCACCACGATGGGCCTTTCAGCGAACCAGGAGCGTCGAATACGTGTGTATAGGGATCGGGGCCATTGGCTGTCGCTCCTGTGATGTCCGGGAACTGGAGCGGGTCGCCATACGGATTGCCCGATTGGTAATTGAATGACGGCGAAATGTCAAAGCCATTGGTCCGATAGCTCAGATTGAGGTTGACTACAAACCGAACATCGTATGAGGGCGACGTTGCCGTCGGTGCCTGCGTGAACGAAGGCGAGTAGTAACCGTTGGGATCCAATAATGTCAAGTTGGTGGCGTGCGCAGTGTTGTAAGCTCTGATTTGGTTGTTTACAACGTCGATGAACGACGCCCCGCTCGGACCTCTCGTAAACCGGATTTTAGAGTCAGTATACGTGGCCGCGAGCGTGCCCGAGAGGCCGTTTGAGGCTGAACGATTTTGTCGCAACAGGAATTCCACGCCCTTGATGCGCGCAGCGCCAAAGTTGAACCCTGTGACAAAGCTAGGCGACGTCGGGTTCACCGGCAGGTTCAGCACCTGACCTCTGGTGTTGCGATAGTAGGGCGTGATCTTGGTGGACATCCCATTACGGAAGTCATGTTCGTATGAGAAGTCGTAGTTCGTGCTGTCCTCAGGTTGCACGTTGTGCACCACGAGGAAGCCCAAACCTGTGTAGAACGAGTTGAGACGGGCGACAGTTCTGCCGGCGCCCCACTGCGGATTATCGCGATATTGTTCAAACGCCGAGTTCGGCGGTTGGACGTAGCGCCCGACCGAGAAGCGAATCACGTCCGCCGGAGACAGCGTATATGTGGCTCCAAAGCGCGGGCTCGACGTGTTGAACGTGAGACTGCCTGCCGCATCTTGCCAGTTTGCCGCCCCAGGGCGATTCCTCAGATTGGGGTCAGCACTAAGAATTTGGAAGCAGTTTTGGTTTCCAGCCGGCCCAATGATCATTGGATCGGTGGGACTGTAGTTGAAGCCTCGGAGACACTGCCCGTAGAGTTCCTCGCCTTGATACGCTAGTCCATTGGTGCCATTGACGTTCATCGGCATCAATTGGAACTTGAATTGGTCGAAGCGAAGGCCAATATCAAAGAGCAGCTTATCGCCGAGCTTGAGATTGTCCGCGATGACGAAGTCGGTATCTATCGGTGTCACCGTCGACCAGTTGTTCGAGGGCGCTCCAACCTGGGTCACGAGTGCTCCTGGTGTACACGCGCCACCTATGCAAGACGGCCGTCCGCCGGTGTAGTTGAAGTAGTTGGAACGAAGCGTCAGGTCTTTTGAGTAATCAGCTGTGATCTTCAACAGGTTTGCCTGGTTGAGTTGATCTTGGAAATTCAGGCTGTAACCTGTTAGTTGATCGTGTAACTCATAGAAACTGCTGCCTATGATGCCGTTGAGCGGCTGGTCCAAAGTCCAAGCAGAGTACATCGCGTAGGCGTACAAGCGCAAAAACGCAGATTGCGAGAGTGCGCGGGTATACCCGAGCTTTTCGATGCTATGCTGTGTGCTCTGGCTATCGGTGTACACCGCCGGCACGGCGCCCGCTGAATTGCCGGACGTAGGCCACGTGAGAGTTTCCAATAACGCCGGGTCGTAAGGTTGGCCGACGAACCCGCGATAGAAAACGCCGGTTGGCCAAAAGTTTTGCCCGCTCGGTCCGATACGACCGCCGCTGTAGGCGGTATAAATGGACGGGTCAAAATTATTGCCCGAGTATTTTCCGAAGGGCGCTGAGTTCGTAGTGCCCACCATGTAGAGCCCTTGAATGTCGTCATTCAGACCATTGTGTGCGATGCCCCAGTGAAGGTTAGCAACCGTATCGCGATAGCTGGAAAACGGAATGGATCCGTAGGCAGCAATTGACTGCGGCTGCGTGAGAGAATTGGCCACGCCGCAGTTCAATGGCGTTCCACCTGGCGTCACGGCCGGTGTGATAGTGTTAAACAACGGACAGCCCGGATCGTTGGCGGGCACGTTGATGGCTTGGTTATCGAGATCGTGGCGGTCGCCGAAGTTATAGCCCGCGTTGGTCGCCAGGGTCGAAACGTAGTATGTGAACCTGTTGTCCGGCGTACCACCGTAGATGTCAGCTTGAATCGTGTGGTTGAACACGGGCGATCCGATCACTCCGGTGAAGTCCCCGCCGCCCGGATATTTACCGCGATTGATGACCTGGTTGATGAAACCAGACATCGCGCGGCCCGCGTCGGCGGGCTCTCCGCCGGTATAGACTTCAAGGCTGGCGAGGCCATTCGTCACAAACGACGTGCCATTGTAAAAGTCAAAGCCCCGATTGAGGGGCACGCCTTCCAGCTCGTATCCAACTTGGTCGAACGAACCGCCCCGCAGGCTGAGTTGCCCTTGGCCGCCGTAACCGCCGCCGGTACCCACGGTCCGAACGACGCCCGGCAAGGACGCCACAACTGCGTTCTGGCTGTAGAGCGTTTCCGAACCTCCTGCAGAGCCTTGATACGAACTGATTGCTTGCGCGTTTACCGCGTATAGATCACCTGTGACGGTACGGCTCACCACGCTCGCGGTCGCAGTCGTCGTCACTCGACCAAGTATTTTCGAAGATGGTCGCAGCGTCAGGTCGACGCGAGACTCTTGATCGGCTTGTACGGTGATACCGTACACGCTGGTTGTGTCGTAGCCTTCCTTGCTACCGGTAACCGTGTAGGTATCGGGCGACAAGTTCAGAGCGGAATAGAATCCGTTCGCGCTCGTCACGAGAGTTTGCGATTGCGAGGGTGAAGTGACAGAAACTTTCGCCGCTGCAATCGGATTGCCATGGTCATCGCGCGTTGTACCCGAGACGCTTCCAGTCGTGCCCGCCAGTACCCATGTTACCTGGACAAGCATTACGATGAGCGTCAAGAGTGCAATGCGGAGGAACCCATATTTTGACATGCGGTTTTCCTCCTAGGTGCCAACGTGAGTTGGTTAACCGCAGCCGATGGCCACGGTTAATTCTAGTTATTGCAAAGCTCTCGCGTTTTACCCGCATTAAGCCAACCGTTTGGCAGCATCAAGGCAGTTTACAGTTGCGCGCGATGTTCGAGATCAAGCACGTCTTGAGCCCAACCTTAACGTACGCATAACGGCTGATTTCAGCGCCTAGCCTGGCGCAAAGAAATAAGACGGCCGTGGTAATTCACGGCCGCCTTACGCGTGAGGAGCTAGGTTAGATCTTCGTCGAAATGCTAAACACGAATTGCCGTAAGGGAGAGATTCCTGCCGGCCCATACGGATAGTAATTGTCTCCGTAGTATGCGGTCACCGGATTCGGGAGCGTTGCGCCATTGAGTCCTAAAGGAGAGGACACGTAGAATCCATTCGACGCATACGAAAGGATGTTGTATTTCGTGGGCAACTCCCACGGATATCCCTGATTGTGCACGGCAGTGACGAGATTGGTCGCGAGAATAGATGCTTTGACGTTCTTGCTGAGGTCGTGCGACACGCCCAGGTTGAAGGTCCACCACGAAGGGCCTTTGAGCGACCCGGGTGCGTCGAACGTGTGCGTGTAGGGGTCCGGTCCGCAGCAGACGCCGGTTGTGGGATCGGGAAACAAGCCCGGATCTCCGTAAGGGTTCCCCGATTGGTAACTGATGTTTGGCAAGAAGTCGAAGCCATTGGTGTGGTAGTCGAGGTTGAGGTTGACCGCCCAGCGCACGTCATAGGAGGGTGAGAAGGCAGACGGCGCAATCACGAACGACGGTGAGTAATACCCGTTGCGGTCCAAGAGCGGAAAATTCGTGCCGTGCCTGCTGTTGTAACCAATGATGTTGAGATTTTCTATGTCGATGAATGACAGGCCGCTGGGCTCCACCTGGAACCTAAGTTTTGAGTCTGTGTAGGTCGCGGCGAGTGTGCCGGAAAGCCCGTCGACGCCCGTGCGGTTCTTGCGAAGCAAGAACTCGACGCCCTTGATGCGCGATGCGCCGAAATTTAGTCCCGTGACGAAACTCGGCGATGCGGGGTTGAAAGGCACGTTATTGACTTGATTGCGCGTGTTGCGATAGAAGGGCGTTATCTTGGTCGATAGCCCGCCCTGAAAATCGTGCTCGAACGACAGGTCAAAGTTCGTGCTGTCCATGGGTAGTATGTTGTGGACCGCGAGGAATCCGATGCCCGAGTAGAAGCTGTTCAACCGCGACACGGTCCTGCCCGCACCGAAGAGTGGGTTATCGCGGTATTCCTCAAAGGCCGTGTTTGGCGGTTGCACGTAACGTCCGACCGAGAAACGGATGACGTCATGCGGCGACGCACTATAGGTCGCTCCGAATCGAGGGCTCGTCGCATTGAAGATGAGCGAGCCGCTCACATCGGTCCAAGCGCCGCCGCCCGGGCGGAACTTTGCGTTTGCGTTGGCACCGAGAATTTGGAAGCAGTTTTGGTTCCCAGTGGGGCCGATCACCGCCGGATCTGAGGGCGAATAATTATAGCCTAACAGACACTGGCCGGCTTGCTCTTCAGCCTGGACGGCCAACCCGTTTGGCCCGGTGATCTGGAGCGGCATGAGGTGGAAGTCGAAGCGGTCGAACCGCAGTCCGAAGTCGAGCAGCCAGCGATCGCTCGGCTTCCAATTGTCTGCCAAGACGATGTCCGTATCGACCGGCGTGACCGTTGACCAATTGCTGAGCGGAGCCGGGATCTTCGTGACGACGGCGCCCGGAACGGCATTGCCGGAAGCATCTGTGCATGAAGGTATCGCCACGTTGGCAACCTGACATGACGGCGGTGCACCCAACCAGTTGAAGTAGTTGTAGCGCAACGTGAGGTCCTTTGAATAGTCCGCATTGATCTTAAGGAGATTGTTCTGTGTGAGCTGGTTCTGATAGCTGAGCGTGAAGCCGGTGTTATTGTCGTGCAGCACGTAGTAGGAACTTCCGGTGATCCCGTTGATCGGTTGGTCGAAGTTCCATGAAGAGTAGGACGCATAGCCATACAGCCGCAAGAAGGATGACTGCGACAGGGCTCGAGTGTACGAGAGTTTTTCGATACTATATTGCGTGCTCTGGCTATCGGTGAAATTCGCAGGGATCGGTCCTCGCGAACCGCCGGCTGTAGGCCAGGTCAGCGGCAGCAGCAATGAAGCGTTGTATGGTTGACCGACTGCCCCTTGGTAGAAAACACCAACGGGCCAGTTGAGTTGGTTGTTCGCGTCGAGCCTCGCGCCGCCATACGCCGTGGCTACGGATGGATCAAGCGAGATTCCGGAATACTTGCCGAGCGGCACCGACACGGTCGAGCCGGTTACGTACAAGGCCTGCACGTCATCGTTCAGGCCGCCGTGTACGATGGTCCAATGAAGATTCGCGACCGTGTCGCGCTGCGACGCATAGGGCGCCGCGACATAGGCTCCGACTGATTGGGGAGCGTTGAGAACGTTTGCGGTCGCGCAGTTCAGTACCGGAAAGGGCCCGCCGGACGGCAATATCGAGTTGAAATACGGGCAGTTCGGGTCGTTCGCGGGCACGACGTACGAGAGGTTGTCGAGGTCGCTTCGATTGCCGAAGTTGTAGGCCGAATTGAGCGCAAGCGTTGAAACGAAATATGTGAACGCATTGTTAGGGCTGCCGCCGTAGACGTCCGCTTGCACGGTATGATTAAATCCGGGCGCGCCGATGACGCCGGTGAAATCGCCTCCTCCGGGATACTTGCCACGTTGAATCACTTCATTGATATAGCCGGACATCGCTCGGCCTGCATCCGCCGGCTCTCCGCCGGTGTAGACTTCCAGGCTCGCCAGCCCGTTGGTGAGGAACGACGTGCCGTTGTAGAAGTCGAAGCCGCGATTCAGAGGCACGCCATCCAGCTCAAAACCGACTTGATCGAAAGAGCCGCCACGCAGGCTGAGCTGCCCCTGGCCGCCATAACCGCCTCCGGTACCGACCACGGCCCGGACGACGCCTGGTAACGAGCCCACCACGCTGTTCTGGCTATAGAGCGTTTCGGATCCGCCGGCGCTTCCTTGATATGCATTGATCGCTTGCGCGCCGACTGCGTACAGATCGCCTGTCACCGAGCGGTTCACGACACTGGCGCTAGCGGTTGAGGTGACGCGGCCGAGGATCTTCGTCGCGTTTCGCAACGAGACGTCGGCACGCGAGCTTTGGTCCGCTTGTACCGTAACGCCAAAGATTTGCGCCGTATCGTAACCGTCTTTGGAGACGGTCACGCTGTAGGTGTCAGGTGACAGGTTGAGTGCCGAGTAAAAACCATTGGGTCCGGTCGTTAAGATTTGGGACTGCGACGGTGAGCGCACCGTGACACTCGCGCCGCCAAGCGGACGGCCGTTTTGATCCGTGATCGTGCCCGAAACGCTGCCGGTCGTGCCTGCCAGTGTCCAAGTTGCCTGGCACGCGAACAACAACGTGATGAGCGCGATACGGAGAAAGCCATTTTTCGACATCGGTTTCCTCCTTGAAGTGAAAGCAAGAGTTGATCGCGGTCGCGAGCCACGATCAACGTAAGCTTATCCGTGTCCAAGGCGCGCTTTCCCCCATCAATCAAAGCGTTGGCAAAACGCAGGCAGTAATGCCAAGTCTATGCCATATGGGCTATAGCAGTGCCTTAACGCGCGCATAACATCGGGTTTCCGTCTCCAGGCGCCGAATTGAGGAAGCTATGCGTTGGACGAATAGCGAGGTACGGCACGTCTTGAAGCTGCTCCGCCGGCCGCACTTGCTGGAGCGGGAGCGGCTTGCGGTCATGCTGCGTGAGTGCATCGGAGCTCGCGACGGGCGCGAAGCAGTGCAAACGGCGATCGAAACAGCATTTGACCGCAAAGACCCGACGCAGCGTGCGCTCTACGAGACGATCAAGCGCGTCGACATGGATGCCGAGACGACCCACAGCGCGGCGGTTCACATGCATCTCTCGCCGCGGCATTTCTTTCGCTACCGTTCCGAGGCGATCGCTGCTATCGCGCAATCGATTGAAAGGATCTTGCGCCGCCCGGCGGACAGCCACCGGCACCTGTTGCTCCTCGCCGAAACGATTCAAACGTCAAATCCTAAAGCAGCGCGGGAGATTTATATGCGCGTGCCGGCGCCTTACGGCGGACAGGTCGCGTTCAACATCGTGCGCACTTCGCTCTGGTCGGGAATGGAAGTGACCCCGCAACAAATCGATGCCTGCGACGGTCCCTGGCGCTTGCTGGCGCTGGCTGCTGTTGCTCGCCATCTCATCGCACTGGGTGAAGATGAAGCTGCGGCTGCGACGCGCGACGGAGTGCGCGCACATCTGCTCGGCAATCGCGGCGTGTTGTACGACGCGGTCGCCTTCGAGCTGGCAGCGCAGGATATTCTCGATGCGTATCGTCACGGCGACATCGAAGCGGCTGGCGTCATCGCCGATAATATTCGGATGCTCGCGGGCTCCAACGAGCAGCTCTTGGGATACGCCATGACGATCGAGGCGCAGCAGCACATCCTTGAGGGCGATCTGACCGCCGCTGCTGTCGTGCTCACCGACCTCGAAGCGCTCGAAGTGCACCGTCGCGACCACTACGTTATGGCGCGCGCAGCGTGCTGCTCGGCGATGCTTTCACACATGCGTGGTTTCCACGAGGACGCATTCGCCTTGGCGAATGGCGCCGGACCCGCTATTGCCGCGCTCGAGTCGGGCTTCGGTCTTCGCGCAGCTACGATTGCCGGCCGTGCGGCGCTCCAGGCCGGTTTGGCATGGATGCCGCCGCACGAACTCATCGCGCGCTATCCATCTTTATGGACGCGAGCCGAAACCGAAGGCGTGATCGCGCGCCACCTGCTTGCGGATGATCCCAGGGCTGCCCAGCGGTTAGCAGAGAGCGCTTTGAGCCTTGCGCGCAGGCACCGTTCAGCGGTAAGCGCCAACTATATAGAAGGTTCGCTCGCTGCGGCTCTGGATTTGCAGGGCGGCGTCGAGCAGGCGCAAACGCTCTGGCTCCTCGTCTGGGAAAGAGCGCTCAAGCTTCGGGACCAATTCGCGCTGTATGATTTGTTTGCCATCCCCGCAGCTCGTCAACACGATCTCGGCCCACTAAAGATGGACGAGCGGTTCATGACCGCCTTACAGCGCCACATCGAGAACACAGTCCCGGCATATGTCTTCACACAACAGAACGGGTTGGACGCAAATTCTAAGATTCTGTTGCGCCGCGCGCTCATGGCGGCGGCGGGCAACCCGGAACCGCTTGCGAAAAATGCCGCGCAAACGCGAGCGATTGCAACAGCGCTCATGCGACTGGGTGTGAAGGATGAGCAAATCAAACGGGGCGCAACCCTTGCCGCACGATGCGCGGCGCGGGCGAGCTCGCCGCTTCTTCCGCCGCAAGGACGTTTAGCGTTTGAGGAGCAGTTCTTGCGCGCCTGGGCTTTCGGCATAGAGCAGATTCAGACTGCGGCGGACAGTGACGGGTCGCGTCTCCACGCCTAAATGGCTTTGGTTTGACGAGGCTCGAGGGGGTAACCCCGGTCGCGCCAAGCTCCATAACCGCCGCGCAAGACGCGCACATTCGGGTAGCCGGCCTGCTTGAGATGTGCTGCTACACGAGCAGCGGTGGCATCTCCGGTTCAGGTGCAGTAAGTGACGATCGGGCCATCCGGCGGAGCGTCAATTTTGGGGTTGAAGATTTCCAAAAGGTGGACGGGATCGAACCGCACGGCGCGTGGTAATTGCGAACCATCGGGCTCACGGCGAACGTCCAAGATCAGCGTAGGTGCGCCGGCGTCCAGGCGCGCCTTGAGCTCCTCGGGGGAAATCCGCTCTATCTCCGCGCCCGCAGGGGGGTCAAACTGTGTCATTGGGCGACTTTCTGGGGTAAAGGGTTGAGTTACTGCCGAAAAGAAACTACCCCGCCAAAAGGAAGCACTAAACATGACATACGCTACCAAACTTGTCTGCCCCATTCAGCGCACCATCGCAATGATCGCCGATAAGTGGAAAGTCATCGTCATCGCCAATCTGGGTGACGGCACGAAACGCTTTCGCGAGCTGCAACGCGCTATGGCCGGCGTGACGCCGAAAGTCCTCACGCGCCAACTGCGCGATTTAGAGCGCGACGGTTTGGTGAGCCGCAAAGCGTACGCCGAAATTCCACCGCGGGTCGAATACTCGCTCACGCCGCTCGGTCGTAGCCTATTGCCCATCTTGCAGCAACTGCACAATTGGGCGGTGGCAAACTCGGAAACGCTGCTTCAGCGAAACCAGGCGGAAGAGGAACAAAAGCTGGCTGAGCTGCCGGCTATGCAACAATCCGCTTAAAGCGGCCAACAACCTAACCGTTGGCGCGGAAGCTAAACGCGCTTCCGGATAAATAACCGCTCCAGCCGGCGTACAAAACGCATCACGCGATGTTCGCGCGGTACGATTGGTTCGGTGAGTATCACCCTCAATCCGAATAGCTTTGCGCCTATCACATCCGTGAAGAACTGATCGCCGATCACCACGGTTTGCGCGCGCGAGGTTTGCAATAATTTCAAAGCCTTGCCGAAGCCCATCGGCAGCGGCTTCGCTGCCTTGTGCACAAAAGAAATCTTAAGATGGTTGGCCATCTCCTCGACCCAGGCGCGGACGTTGTTCGATACCACGACCAAACGCAGCCCTTGCGCCAACGCGCTTGCGACCCAGGCGCTGACTTCCTCGCTGGGATGCTTCTCGCGGTAGCCGACGAGCGTGTTGTCGAGATCCATGATGACGCCGCGGATACCTTGCGCATACAATTCAGCGACCGGAATCTGGGAGATGTGGGGGGCGTAGCGATCGGGCCAGGGCATGACGTCGCAGCGCTTACGAGGACGCCGGTACGAAGATGTTGATGGCGCGTGGCACGATGCGGAAGATGGCGGGCGTCCTCGTCGTGATCTCGCCATCAGTATCGACCGCGAGCGGACGTTTCGTACGTATTTCGAATTCGCGGCCCTGCAGCACGCGCACGACTGCGCTGTCAATGTAGCTTCCGCGCACGATGTCCGGCAACGCCTTGATGACTTCCCACGGTTCTTCGATTTCGAGGCTGTACAAGTCGAGTTTACTGTCGTCGATCTTCGCATCACTGCTCGAGATCACGCCGCCAAAATTCTGACCGTTGCCCACCATAAGATGCATGGTACGAATCTGCGTCACCTTATCGTCACAGCGAATTTCGGCCTCGAAGGGACGAGCTGATTGCAATACGCGCAATCCGGACGCGGCGACTGCTAATACGCCAAATATGCTTTTATCGCCCTTGCTGAGGTGCCGCGCCATACGCTTGCTCAAACCGCAGCCCGCTTCATTGAAGAAATACTTGCCGTTGACCCTGCCCACATCCACCGGCCGGTAATGCCCGGCAGCGATGACCGCGCAGGCTTCGGGGAGCGTTGCTGGGATGTTAAGAGTCTTTGCCAAATCATTCGCGGTGCCAAGCGGAAGTATGCCAAGCGGCAGTTTCGTTTCAACGAGACCGTCCGCCCCACTGTTGAGAGTGCCATCGCCGCCGCCCATAATGACCAGGTCGGCATCGTTACGATAACGACGGATAAGTGCGATCACTTCGTCCGCCGACTGTGTCGGACTCTCGATGAGGGAAAAGTCATAATCGCGCAGGATCTTTTCGGCTTCATCTATTTGTTGCCCACCGCGCCGCGACTTGCGGTTGACGCAGAATAAAGCCCGGCGCCCGCTTAGCGTTGCCATGTCCGCTTCGTACCCATTGTCCTTCGCTTCTTAACGAGGCTTTATGAAGCGACCTTCGAATCGGCCGCTCAAATGCCATCGGAAATCAGTTAAGCAAACACATGGCACGTAAGAGCCGGTTTCGTTTCCAACGGACGATCAAGGTCATCTTTCGCGACCTCGACGGCATGCGCCACGTCAACCACGCGGTCTACTTCAGCTATAGCGAGGCAGCTCGCAGCGAGTACTGGATGCAGGTCACCGGCATCACCAAACTCGAGGACTTCGATTTCGTGCTGGCTGAGGCGACGGCGCACTACCACGCGCCGGCTCGTCTCGGTGACGATCTGACCGTGGGCTGCCGGGTCACCGAGCTTCGCAACTCGAGCTTTCTCATGGAACACGAGATCCGCAACGAGCGTACGGGCGAGCTCGTCGCCGAAGTGCACACGGTGCAAGTGATGTACGATTACGCCACCGAGAAATCCACGCAGATCTCAGATCTGCGTCGTAAGCAGATCGAGAAATTCGAAGGCCGCAAACTCACCTTGGCCGCAGAAAGGCGCTAAAATCCCTAGACTCGCAGATTGACGCCGCGCTTGGTCAGCACGGACGCGGTCGCGAACGCGGCCAGTGCCAGCACGGCGACGACCACGCCATCGGCTAGCAGATTGACGTCGACTGTGCTCGTGTACGAGTAGCGGAAGCCATCGATCATATAGAGCATGGGATTGAAAAGCGAGACGCGCCGGAAGAACTCCGGCAGCAGCGTGATGCTGGAAAAAACCCCGCCGATATAGGTGAGCGGCGTGATGATGAATGTCGTGAAAATCGCGAGGTTATCCCAGGTTTTGCCTAGTAAGCCCGCGATCATCCCCACCGATGAGAACAGCAGCGCCGTCGCGCACATGAAATAGAAATAGACCAACGGGTGGTGCGGGCCGGCATGCACCAGCAGGACGCCCAGCACCATGACGAGATTGCCTATCACGAAGCCGCGCAGCACGCTGCCGGTGAGAAAACCCAAGATGATTTCGATGTACGAGAGCGGCGCGATCAGCAGTTCTTGGATAGAGTTCATGAATCGCTGCTGGAAAAGCGACGACGCCGATTCTTCATAGCTAGATGCGATGATGTTGAGCATGACCAAGCCGGGCAGCAAGAAGACCACGTAGGGCACCCCGCCCAACGTCTTGATGCGGGCGCCCAGCGATAATCCGAAGATGAACAAGAAGAGCAAGGTTGTTATCATGGGCGGCCAGACGACCTGATTGATGACCATCAGCGTGCGTTTGAGTTCGCGCCGCACGAGCGTCCCCAGGCCGATATAGTTGACAACCAGCTGTGATCTGCCGGCCCCGTTAGTCACGTTGTCGCCTACCGACCAGCTCCAAGAAAATATCCTGCAATGATTCTTCTCCGTGACTGCCCATGAGCGTCGCCTTATCTTCTAAAGTCACGAGCTTGCCGTAATTTACGATGCCGATGCGGTTGCACAGCTCCTCGACCTCTTCGAGATAGTGCGATGTCATGAAGATCGTCATGCCGCCTGCGTTGATCGCTTTCAAGAAATCCCACAACTCGAGCCGCAACTCGACGTCCATGCCTGCGGTGGGCTCGTCCAGGATAAGTAGCGAAGGCCTGTGGATCAGCGCTCGCGCCAGCGACAACCTGCGTTTCATACCGCCTGACAGCTCTAAATAACTATTGCGGCGTTTGTCGGTTAGTTCGAATTGTTCGAGCAGTTCTTGCGCGCGCGGCTTGGCTTCGCGCAGCGGGATGCCATAGTAGCCGCCCTGGTACGTGAGGATCTCTTCGATGGAGAGATAGCGGTCGAAGTTGAACTCTTGCGGTGACAACCCGATGCGCCGGCGTGCCTGACGAAAATCAGCGATAACGTCATGGCCAAAAACCGAAATGCTGCCGCCTTGAAAGGTGGCAAGACCGACAATCGCGTTGATGGTCGTCGTTTTGCCGGCGCCGTTCGGGCCGAGAAAGCCGAAAAATTCTCCCGGCGCCACGTCAAATGATAGATCATCGACGGCGGTGACTGATTTGTAGCGCTTGACGAGATTGCGAACGGAAACCGCGCTGGGAGCGCGCAAATTAGTAGTAAATGCCCAGCATCATCTTAGCTTCTTCGCTCGCCATGGTTCGTGGATCCCAGGGCGGTGAAAAAGTCAAATCTACTTTGCAATCGGTGACGCTCGGTATCGAGACGACGGCTGCGTGCACCGCATTGATGAACATCCCGGCGACGGGGCATCCGGGAGAGGTCAGGGTCATGATGACTTGCACGCTGCTGCCCTCAACCTTGACGTCATAGACGAGACCCAAGTTGATCATGTCAATGCCGATCTCGGGATCCATGACGTTCTTGAGTTCTTCGCGTACCCGCGTCTCGGTGACGGGTTCGGCAGCGGTTCCAGTCGCAGCCGGAGCTGCGGGAGCTGCTGCCATCGGGGTGCTGGCAACTGTCGCAGCAGGGGTGACGGAGTCGGCGGGCGCCGCAGCGGCTGGCGTTTCTTTTGTGGATTCGGGATTCATAGCATTGCCGTCTTATCGCAGACAAAAGCGAAATCCTGTTCTGCTGCGATGGAAGAAGCCTTTGCGGCGGGCAACCGCATGCCCACTACCAAAGTATCCGCCCATGAACGATGTACAAAACAAAGCAGTGAGCGTGCGTCACCTGACGCTTGGTCATTCGCCCGATTCGGACGATGCCTTCATGTTCTATGGGCTAGCGTCCGGCCGTGTGGAAACGCACGGTTTTGAATACGAACACATCTTGCAAGATATTCAGACACTCAACGAGTGGGCTAAAGAAGGCAGGCTCGACACCACCGCGATTTCGGTGCACGCCTATGCATACGTGGCCGACAAATACGCCATTCTCAATCACGGTGCATCGCTGGGCGGCAGCGACTATGGTCCGATGGTCGTCGCACGAAAAGCATCCTCGCTGGGGGATCTGCGCGGCGCGACGATCGCAGTTCCCGGCCTCATGACGAGCGCTTATCTGGCGCTGCGGCTGGTCGTCGGAGACTTTAATCCGCAGGTGCTGCCGTTCGATACGATCATGGAAGCGGTTGCCGGCGGCGATGCCGATTTCGGCTTGCTCATTCACGAAGGCCAGCTCACGCATCACGAGCTCGGACTAAAAAGCGTCATCAACCTTGGTACTTGGTGGTGGAAAGAAACAGGTCTGCCATTGCCGCTGGGAGTGAATACCATCCGCCGCGCGCTGCCGGAAGACGTGAAACGACTTGCTTCTCGGCATCTACGAGAAAGCATCGAGTTCGGATTAGCGCATCGCGCCGAAGCACTGCAGTGGGCATTGCGTTACGCGCGCGGCATGAAGACGACGACGGCTGATACCTTCGTCGGCATGTACGTCAACGAACGAACCGTTGACCTGGGAGCAGACGGCAGGCGCAGCATTCAACTATTTCTGAAACAAGCACAAGAGCGCCGGTTGGTTCCAGCTGTCGCCGAGATCGATTTCGTGATGTGAGACGGCAGCTAGGCGCGCAGTGCCGGCGGCCGGTAGTACAACATACGCTCGGCTTCCGGCTGTAAACGCGACTCCAGTTCGCGTTGACGTTGCGGGGACATCAGCTGAAAGCGTCGCACGGCTGCGGCGTTTTCCTCGACCTGCTCGACACTGTCACAGCCGATGATCGCCACATCAACAGCTCTGCTGAGCGCATAGTCCAGCAGCTCTTGCGGCGTTGGGCTCGCCGGGATATTCAAGAGCAGACCGCGCGAGAAAACCTTCATTCCGATTACGCCCATCCCCAATTCCTTGGCGCGTGAGCCGACGAGTTCCACAAACGGTTCGCTATGTGCCTCACACGGGTTGACCGGCAGCAACACCGTGTCAAAAGCAAAGCGCTCTACGGCGGTCAGCAGCACGTGAGGATCGTGATGGCCGGTGACGCCGATAAAACGAGTCTTACCGGCCTTTTTGGCCTCGACGAAAGCCTCGTACGTTCCGCCGGGCGCGCCGATGGCATCCAACTCATCCCACGTTCGCACGTCGTGCAGCTGCCAGAGATCGAGATGGTCGGTGCGCATATTCTGCAGCGTCTCGTCGAGCATGGCGAGCGCACCGCGTTTGCTGCGATCGTGGGCTTTGGACGTAAGAAAAATCCGATCGCGCATGTCGCCCAGCGCCCAGCCGTAATATTGCTCGCTGCCCGCGTAGGCGCGTGCCGAATCAAAATACGTGATGCCTTCGTCCAACGCTGTGTGGATCACGTCCGTCGCTTGGCGCTCGTAACCGAACGTGCGCAGCACGCCTTCGCCGCCTAGCCCCAGAACGGTCGGCATCTCGCCCGTGCGCCCGAGTTTGCGCGTTAAGATTGGATCCTTCGACACACGGACACCGTTCGCGGCTGCGCGCGGCTGCGCCTCGCCGGCGTCACACCGTTGGGGCTACGCGGAAGGGCGAAACAAAGGCATTCAGAAAGTCGTTACTACGGTGGAATGAAACACTCGCAACCGTTCCTGCATCGTGTCTTCTTAGTAGTAGTGGTACTTGCTTTGCCCTGCTTCGGGTTAGCCATTCCTTCGCTCGCGCGCCCACACCATGTAGCAGTCGCGGCCGCGGCGGATCTCGCAGCGGATCAAGTCGTGCAACGGTTCTCGCTTTCCGGTACCGTTGAGGCAGTCGATTATGACGCCAATCTGGTCACCATCAACGCGGGGGGCAAACACGTCGTCATCAGCATCACGCCGACCACGGCTATCGAGGACCGAGGAACCATTGGCGGTATGGCGGACATCCATCGCGGCCGGAAAATCACGGCTTCCGGAGTCACGCGCGGCGGCACGCTCGTCGCCCAATCGGTTCTGCTACGCTAGCATATGAGTTGACGGTCTTCCCGGAGAAGCGCCCATCATCAGATGAGGCGCTTTTTTTCGCATTGCCGTCCCTGCTTTTCGCGTCGTGAATTCGTCCAAGGATTGTGTGCCTGCGGACTAGCGTCGGCTGGACTGCTTGAGGGTTGTGCCGGCAGCGCACGGCGCGGGCCGTTGCGGGTGTGGAGCTTCAACCACTTCGAGGGCTACGAAGCCATGCTGCAATCGCAACTGGCCGCCTTTCGGCAGCGCGATTCCCGCTTTGCCCTCCAATACGAGATCATTTCGTGGGCAGAAGAAGACGACAAGTTGACCGTGGCGATGACGTCCGGCCATCCGCCCGATGTCTTGTGGGGCGCGCTCGATCCACGTTGGATAGCCACCGGGTTGCAGATCCCCGTGGACGGCCATCTCACGGCTGCGGACCGTAGGGATTTTTTTCCGACCGCACTCGACATCATGCGCTTCGGCGATCGCATCTGGGGCTATCCGTTATATCAGACGATGTATTGCATGGCAGCCAACGCTGATGCATTTGAGGCAGCCGGGATAGTGTGGCGAAAAATACAAGAGCGCGGTTGGACCTGGGATGAATTCACCGAACGCGCGCGCAGCTTGAAAAAGGTCGTCACATATCCGTTCGTGTTTTTCACGCGGCCGACGCCCGAGGTGTGGAGTTGGTTTACGCTCAACAACGGGGTTCTGGATGCGAATAACAACGGCATCAAGAGTGACGGCAGCTTTGGGTGGGATCGCCCGCAGGTGACGCAAGCGCTGTCATACTTGCGTGATAGTTTTGAGCTGCACGCTATCGCACCGGCGCAAGAGCCGGCTTTTACGGATGAAAATCAAACCGATCTCTTTTTTCAAGGACGCGCGGCGATTTCAGCGCGCCAGGGCCCGTACGTCATCACCGAGCAACGCCGCATCGCCCGCGCGCTGGGCAGCGGCAAGCAGCCTCCGCACCCCGGCTATCAGCGCTTCAACGTTGCGCTGTTGCCGTTTCCGCACAATCCTCCCGCCCAGGCGCGCGCCCATGCAGGCGGCGGGGGCTTCATGGTCTTCCGTCAGAAAGGCATCGACGACTCCGGTCGCGTTGAGACAGCCCTGCGGCTCGCTCATTTCTTGACGGACAGCAGTGCCATGAACTTTGCCGCGCAGCTGTCGCTTTTGCCTTCACGCCGCTCGGGCATGGAACGATTCGCGAACGCTTTGCAGCTGCAAACGCCGAACATGCAATTCTTTCAGCGCTATTTGGACCAAGCCGCGCCACGCGTTCATGCGCCGCTCGACGTTGCGAGCGCCCGCGAGGCGCGCGTTGCAGAAGTGGCTATTATGCCTGCCTGGGAAAGAGCGCTCACAGGTGACGCGACGCCGGACCAGGCAGTGGCCGCGATGACCGAAGCTGCAGCGGGGGTCTTGGCGGGTGAGTAACGGCAAGACGGCGCTGTTGTTCTTGTTGCCGGCCATCCTTCTTATCGCCACATTCAGTCTCTATCCCATAACCTACGCATTCATGCTCTCTTTCCAGCATTTCAATGTGATGCACAGCAACTGGGTCGGCGTGGAGAATTACCGCCGCGTGCTGGTGGATCCGATCGTGCACCGCGCGCTGCTCAATACGCTCATCTATAGCGGGGTCGTGGTGACGAGCAGCATCATCATCTCGCTGGGCCTCGCGCTGCTCTTGCACGAGCGCGCTCAGCGCTGGCAGACGACCTTCAAAGCGCTGTACTATTTGCCGGCGCAGATAGGGGTGGTCGTCACCGCGGTGGTATGGGTGTACATTTTTGCGCCGCTGGACGGCTTGCTCAATCACTCGTTGGCAGCACTGCACCTGTCCCAGCCGCTGTGGCTCGCCAACCCGCACACGGCGCTCTTTGCGATCATAACCACGGCAGTTCTCGGCGGCCATGGCGCCGGAGTGATTCTCTACCTCGCTGCTCTGGGCGGAATTCCAAAATCCTACTATGAGGCCGCGCGTTTGGACGGCAGCAGCGGCTGGACGCAGTTTTGGCGCATCACGTTCCCGCTCATACGGCCGACGACTATCTACGTTCTCATCATCGGCGTCATCGGATCGTTTCAGGTCTTTGGGGCGATCTATCTCATGACGCAGGGCGGACCGCAATTCAGCACCGACACGATCGTCTACGACATTTACGATGCGTTCTTCAAACGCGGCGAAGTCGGCATCGCCTGTGCCGAGGCGTTTCTCTTAGGCATCGTGATCGTGACCGTTTCGCTGCTGCAGTATCGCACGCTGGCAAGCGATGTCGAATACTAAAGACGCAATGACCGGCACAAAGAGCGTCGCAAGCGTCGCCGGCGCCGCGTTGCTGGCCGCTTGGGCGCTGGTGTCGCTGTTTCCATTGTATTGGATGCTGTTGACGGCGCTCTCACCCCAAGCGGACACGACGATGTTCCCACCCCGCTGGTTGCCGCAGCACCTGACGTTTGAGAACTTTCGCTGGTTATTCTCTCACGTCGCGATGGGGCGTTGGTTTTTCAACTCTCTGCTGGTTGCAAGCGCCGTCACGGCGGGCAGTCTTCTCATCAATACTATGGCCGGCTACGCATTCGCCAAGCTGCGCTTCCCCGCACGCGAGCAGCTTTTCTGGATGCTGCTCAGTCTGATGATGGTCCCGGAAATCGTGACGCTCATACCCTTATACGTCGTGGTCAACGACTTGTGGCTGAGCGACACCTACTTTATCCTCATCGCGCCGTTTTTGGCCAGCGTCTGGGGTATCTTCTTGATCAAGCAATTTTTGCAGACGCTGCCGTCGGCGTTGCTGGATTCCGCCCGCGTGGACGGCGCCGGCGAGTGGACGATATTCTATCGCATCGTGTTGCCGTTGGCCAAGCCTGTCCTGGGGGCGCTTGCCATTTTTACGTTTGTGAGTCAGTGGAACTCGCTCTTGTGGTGGTTATTGTTCACGAGTTCCACGCAGATGCGCAACGTGCAAGTAGGGCTCGCGGGCATCCGTTTCCAGTACGCAACCGAGTACGGCCCGCTCATGGCCGGCGCGCTCCTGGCGGCAGTTCCAATCATCATCGTGTTCTTCGCGTTCCAGCGGTTTTTTGTGCGTGGTCTTACCATCGGCGCGCTCAAGGGCTGAACGTGCAACGCGCGGATACATCGGCGTCATCGAATGCCTCCAGCATCAGGCTTGAGGGCGTCACAAAAAACTTCGGTCCGCGGGAAAAGCTCGTGTGCGCTCTCGACCGCGTGAGCGTCACGATCGAACCGGGCGAATTGATGGCATTCGTCGGTCCCTCGGGATGCGGCAAGACCACGCTGCTGCGCTTGATCGCGGGGCTCGAGAGCGTGTCCGCGGGCGACATCGTCATCGGCCAGCGGCGCGTAAACGACCTCGCTCCAAAAGATCGCGACGTCGCGATGGTCTTCCAAGATTACGCACTCTATCCGCATATGACGGTCTTTGAAAATATCGCTTTCGCCTTGCGCAATCGCGGCGTAAAAAATACGGCGCTGCGAGCGCAGGTCGGCAAGGCGGCCGAGCTCGTGGGCGTCAGCGCACTGCTCGACCGAAAGCCGCGCGAACTTTCCGGCGGTGAACGCCAGCGGGTAGCGCTGGGGCGCGCCATGGTGCGCCAGCCGAATGCGTTCTTGCTAGACGAGCCGCTTTCCAACCTGGATGCGCAGTTGCGAGCACGTCTGCGGC
>JGI12709J13192_1000048_pt1 | contig 18763 bp, 19 predicted proteins | sample BlaSpr_A8_OM3_M3_FD_13192 | JGI IMG/M metagenome (IMG submission 13192)
CCCAACGGCGCCAGCCAAAGGCCGAAGAAGATCTGGGCGATCAACAGCCCGTAGTGCTGGGTGTCGAGCAAGAGCAGCACCAGGGCATTCGAACCCGCGGCACCGAACGCGGCCTCATAGGCGCTGTCGGTTGCAACCCGCAAGCCGGCAAACTCGAAGACCGAGTTAAGGCACTCGATGGTGGCCGAGATCGCGACGAGGACCAGCATTGCCCTCGCCACGCTCGTGTGCACGTGCTTGAGCAGCGCATAGAGTGTCAGCGCCAAGAAGACAAAGATGGTCGCATCGAACAGGTCGGCGACCACGCCGATGCGAACCAGTTCCGCGTTGGCGACCACGTTCCCGGCAGTCGCCGCCGCATCGCCGACGACGTACATCTTGGGTTCGACAAATCCCTGGGCGAATCCGCCGAGGACGCCGACCAGCAGATAGAGGACGCCCGCGATCCGAGCGAGACGCTTGGGTGAGCTCATCCAACCACCGATGCGCCGCGGTGGCTTTCGGTCTGCGCGGAACGCGCTCGTTCATCGCGGCGCCACTTCCACGCATACCAGACGATCACGGAAGTACACGCGATCTCGATGACGCCGAAGAAGGCGTAGTACAGGGTGGGCGTCTTGACCACCAGCGACAACAGCTGGACGGCGGTCATGGTCATGCCCGCGGCGATGTTCGCCCAGCGGTTTGGTCGCCGGCTCAGGATCCGCGCGAGCAGGACCATGACCATCGGGATCTCAACCAGGACCCCGGCGCCCAGCAAGAAGACTTGTGAAATGTGGACCGAGCCGATGTCTCCCGCCATGAATTGCTTCAGCAAGTTGGGATCCATCAACGTGACGACGTCGCAGTAGAGGTAGTTCAAAGTCGCGAATATCCAAAGCGTTGAAAGCTTTGACCTGGCGTCCATGTAGCTGCTCCTTTGTGGTGACCGCACGCGGGTCCATACATACAACGTAAGCGTACGTTGTAAGTTTAGGACGTACGTAGTAAGTTTGTAAATGCCGATGCCAACCCGGACCAAAGCGACCACACATCCCAGAGCTCGCCTCAACAGGGATCGTGTGCTGCGGGCGGCCCTGGTCCTTGCCGATCAGGGCGGCCTCGAGGCGCTCACGATGCGCCGGCTCGGCGAGGCGCTGGGAGTCGAGGCGATGTCGCTGTACAACCATGTGAGCGGCAAGGAGGACCTCCTCGACGGCCTGGTCGACATCGTGTTCAGCGAGATCGATCTGCACTGCGGCGGGCGCGATTGGAAGAGGGCCATGCGGCGGCGGGCGATATCGGCCAGGGAAGTCCTCGCGCGACACCGCTGGGCGAACGGTTTGATGGAGTCGCGTCTCCATCCGGGGCCCGAGACTCTGCGCCACCACGACGCTGTGCTTCGCTGCCTCCGGGAGGCAGGCTTCTCGATCGCGATGTCCGCTCACGCGTATTCAGCCCTGGACAGCTACATCTACGGTTTCGCCCTGCAGCAGAGGAGCCTGCCGTTCGACTCGGGAGAGGAGGCGACGGCGATGGTCGAGATCTTCCTCCGTCAGTTCCCGGCGGATCTGTTCCCCCACCTCGCCGAGCTGGCCACCGAGCACGTCATGAAGCCCGGCTATGACTACGCGAAGGAGTTCGAGTTTGGGCTCGACCTGATCCTCGACGGCCTCGACAGGAAGCGGGCTCGCCCACATACTGTCCGCGCCCGTGGCTGAGCAGCGCGCGCGCCTGGTCGGAAACCGCTGGACGCTGGTCGGCGCAATCCTCTACCTGTCGGAGTGGGTCGCGATCGCCACGTTCCACGCTGGAAACACCCCCACGTCCTTTCTCAAGACGGACGCGGTCGTCGCGATGTACACGTCACATGCCGGCGGGGTCGCGGCCGCGGCAAGCTGGTACAGCCTGGTCCTGCTCGGTCGAATCCTGTTCACGGTCGGCATACGCGACTCGCTAAAACGGTCCGGTGCCGACACCTTGCTTGCGGACTTCGCGGTTGGTGCGATGGCCGTGAGCGTGGTCCTCGAGATCGCGGCCTACGCCCTCGCCGGCGCCGCCGCCCAGCTCGCGCACAGCGGTGGCGACCACTCAGCCATCGTCGCGGTCGACGCGGCCGGCAGCTGGCTGGACATCATGATCTTCGCGCCCATCGGAATGTCAATCCTGGCGGCCGCCTACGCGCAGCTGCGCTCGCGTCTGTTTCCGGCCTGGCTCTGCTGGCTTGGCGTGGCAAGCGGCATCGCCGGATGTGTATTGGGCCTTGTCGTAGGACCTGCTTTCGCCGCCGGGCCGGGACCGTACCAAACAGTGCAGATGCTCAGCCTCGTGACACTCGGCTTCTGGGTGTGGATGCTCGCGACCGGGATCATCCTGTTCCGCCGCCCTTCCTAACTCCTAGCGGCGGGGCCACCGCAAGCGCGATTTGTAACGCCGGCGAGTATCTGTCTTTCAGCAGACACCAACCTGCGGCGGCCGATGTGCGGAGTACATCCCCCCTCCCACTCGGCTGCCCCTTTTCCGACCGCGGGACTCATGGCGTCAGCCGGAACTGGCTGAGAAGGCCCCAGACCTCTTTGTTCGAGTCAGGCTCGCCGGGCACCGGATCGAAGGCCGACCCGAACCACGTGCCACGATCCGGTCAGCCATGTCGCACGCGAGCCGGTAAGCCATGATTCCGCCCGCTGAACCCCCGGTCACGTACACCCGCGAGCGATCGATCTGGAATTGGGATTCGAGCCTGTCGAGCATCTTGCCGATGAAGACGTCGTCGTAGGAGTTGTGCGATGGGTCCCAGTCCTGGTCGCAGCCATCGGGGTAGACAGCCAGGAAGCCTCCAGCCGAGGCTTCGGCCTGGAAATGGATGACGCCTTCCATCGCTGAGGCATCGATCGGCATGCCATGAAGAACGATCACCAGCGGAACCGCCTTCGTCACGTCGAGAGTCGGAGGCTGGTAGATGCGGTAGTCGCGGAACTTGTTGCCCAGGATCATCGTGGCGTAGCTGACCCCCGGACTCGGACTCGCCGTGTCGGTCGAGGCGACGGCACGACAGTCGTACGAATAGGCGGGGACAGAGGGACTGGGCCTGGTGGCGGCAGTGGGCGCTGAGCCTCCGCCGCAGGCGGTGCCGACCAACAGAACCAGGACCACTACCGGGCGCCCGACCGCGCTGCCTCTCATGTGCCGTCGACCCCTATACGCGGGCACGGGCGCAATTTCCGTCAGGAAATTTCAAGGCGCGACTTAGATGACGGAGATTGATCCCGTGGCTGCGTATTAGAAATCAGGAGTGGCCACGCAATCCGCCTCGCTGACCCTCATCCAGGCCGCGAAACAAGGTGACGAGGCGGCCTTCGAGGTGCTGCTCGAGCCCCTGCTCGACCACGCCTACCGCCTTGCGTGCGGCCTCCTGCACGACAACCACGCGGCCGAGGACGCGGTCCAGGAGGCCGCGTTCAAGGGGTGGCAGAAGCTGACGCAGCTTCGCGAGGGCTCGGAGATGCGGCCCTGGTTTCTCGGCATCGTGGCCAACGAATGCCGTTCGACGAGACGCTCCCGCTGGTGGTCTGTAGTCCGCTCCGACCCGCCTGAGCCCGCTTCAGACCCACCCGACGACAAGATCGTGGCCGGCCTGGAGCTGCGCCAAGCGCTGCGGGCGATGGACCCCGACAAGAGGCTGGTCCTGGTGCTCCATTGGTACCTCGACCTGCCCCTTGACGAGATCGCCGCCACCCTCGGCATCAGCGCTCACGCGGCTGAAAGCCGCCTGGTTCGCGCCACCACCGAATTGAAGAAGCGCATGGAGGCTCACCGTGGAAGACCCTAGCCTGCGGATCGAGTTCCACCGCGCGCTCGACGCCGTCGCGCCCCCGGCGCCATGGCTCGCCGACCACGTGCGCCAGGACCTGAGAAAGCGCGTGGCCACGACCCGGCCGGCGAGGCGGACGCGGACGCGCCTGGGCCTGATCCTGCGACCGACGACGCGGAGGGTGATCGCGGCCGTTCTCGTCGTGCTCCTCATCGTGGCGGCCGTGGGTGCGTCGCTTGCCGTCTATCGGTACGTCCACCAACCGATCCCGATTCGCCCGCATCCCGGCGCCGTCACGCGCGCATGCGGCCAGGGAAACATCTTCATGGTCGATCCCAACAACGGCTGGCAGGGCACGCAGAGGACGAAGGACGGCGGGAAGACATGGAAGGACGTCTCGCCGCCAACCGGGCCGAATTTCGTTAAGGGCGGCAACTCGATCTGCACCCTGGACGGCGCTCACGCCTGGGTGACCTCGGCGACTGGTCAGGCCTCATACCAACCGGATCAACTGGTGGTCCAGTCGACTCTCGATGGCGGCCAATCGTGGCAGCAGGACGCGGTCATCCCCATCGGCTATCCGGTGGACTGGCGAATCAACTTGTCGGTCGAGATGGACTTCTTCGACGACCAGAACGGCTGGCTCCTGACCGAGTACGCCTCCACCCCGATGAAGCGAACGCTGTACGCGACGTCAGATGGCGGGCACACCTGGAACGCCGTCAGCAAGGCCGCGGGCCTGGGGCTGGCTGACCTGGGACGCAGCTGTGCCGAGAACGGCATGATGTTCGTCAGTCTCCAGCGGGGATGGCTGACCTGGGACTGCTCTCGCGGCTATGGAGATCAGCCGCCGGCAGGCGCCTCGGTGATCGCCGTCACCAACGACGGAGGCCGCACGTGGGCGCGACTCAATCTCGATGGAGTTCCAACCGGCGTTTCTTGCGCGGTGTCGACTCCGGTGTTCACGCGCACCGACGGCATCCTGCAGGTGCTGTGCAGCGGGATAGCGCAGGCAGGCTTGGCCGCGGTCTACAGCACGACGGATGCTGGCCAGAGCTGGACCGGCCACATCCTGACCGGATGGTTCAGCGTGGATCTGGTCGACGGAACCACCGCCGTCTACTTCGCAAGCAGCGCCAACACGAACACCCTGTATCGCACCACGGACGGCGGGAACACCTGGTCCGTTGTCGCGTCCGGCCTCTTCCCTGGCAACCAGGTCGGAAGCTATCTCTTCATCGACGCCATGACGGGATCCGCCAATGTCTCGGGCTCGCCGGTCGCGTGGTGGACGTACGACGGAGGCAAGACCTGGTCTCCGCCTGGTGCGAATCGAGCGGTGGGCAACGTCGTCTGCACGCAGCCTTCCGACCCGGGCGCCGGCACAGCTCCGACCGCGATCAAGATGGTCAGCGCGACGACAGGTTGGGCGGCCGGCGCTCGGCGAACGACCGACGGCGGGGCGACCTGGACCAGCGTCAGCCCACCGCAGGTCAAGAACAGCACATCGGGCTACGGCGAGTACTTCCTCGACGTCACCCACGCCTGGGTCGCCGAGGCGGTCGGGTCGGCCTCCGCATGCGCGGACCATTTCGTCGTCTTCAGCACCGGCGACGGGGGCGCCACGTGGAAGCAGGGATCAACGATTGCAGTCCAGCTGGATGCGCACTTCACGCTACCGGGGAACTGGACCATGTGGCTGGACTTCGTGGACAAAGACCACGGCTGGCTGACCGCCCAGGCGACAGGCGGCCTTCAAGGTTTTGCTCCTGGGCCCCTCTATCGGACGCTGAACGGCGGCCGGACCTGGACCATGGTGGCGACCAAAGCGGCCTTCTCGGACGGTGGCTGCAGGCCGATCGGCCAGCCTGTTTTTGCCTCGCCTTCCACCGGTTGGCTGAGCGTGCAATGCGAGGCGAACCCCCCATGGTCCATGAACTACCTGGTCACTCACAACGGAGGTGTGACGTGGACCAAGCAGACCCTCATGCCGAGCCTGTGCTGCTCGCCTCCATCGCCAAGGTTCTTCGACGCCGGCAACGGATGGCTGATCGAGCCGAACACGCCGTTGCTGATGATGACCTCGGACGGCGGCGTCACGTGGACTCAGCACGGCCTGCCGGCGCTGCCCGCGCTGATGTGCCAGGGCAAGCACGGCGAGAACGTGGCCTGCACCGATGAGACCTTTGACGCGGTGAGCTTCCTCAACCCGAATCAGGGCTGGGCCCTCATCAGCCAGTTCAACCAAACCGCTAAAGGGGGTGCGCCGCACGTCGTTCGCTTCGAGCGCACCGTGGACGGCGGCAAGACGTGGACCGCGCTGAGCTCCAACCTGGTGGGCTCGACAGCCGACCTCTCGCACGCGACCATGACCTTCGTCGACCAGAGCAACGGATTCCTGTGGACTGGAACCGTCCTTCTGAGCACCGCGAACGGCGGGCAGACCTGGAACGAAACCCAGATGAGCTACCGATAGAGGCGGCAAACGCCGCCAAACAGGCTACTTTCCGGAAGCGCTCCCGGCCCCGACCAACTCGCGGAGTCGCTCCCTGGTGAACCGGCCTACGAACAGGGGTACGAACTGCGGCACGCGGGAGTGGGCCAGGCGTTCGATCGACTCGCCGGCAACCGCATCGATCGACTCCTCAGGCAGCCTGTCCTTGAATTCGAGCTTGATCGTTCGGACCTCCGATTCGATCTGCTTGAGCACGGTCGCATCGAATCCAGCAGCATTCATGCTCGTCACTCCTACAACGTCCAACGACACTCGTTCCCCCAGACCCTGGGCCATCCCCCGTAACAAGCTCAGCAACATCGGGTAGCCACTACCTCCCCGGCGGCGCGCCGCCCGAATCATACGGCCTGCCCGGGTTGGGCTTCAGGGGCCCTTTTGGCCGTCTCGGGAGCCGGTTTTCGCCTGGTTGCGAGGATCGAACCGGCCAGCACAAGGACGAATCCGAGGCCCATTCCCAACGTCAGTGTTTCGCGCAGCACGGTCACCCCCAATGCTGCAGCGACAGCGGGGTTGACGTATGTGATGACGGTCGCACGCACAGGCCCGATCTCCTGGATCAGCGCGAAGAAAAGGAGAAAGGCCAACGCGGTGCAGACCACCGCCAGGACGGCAACGGAGCCCACCACGTTCCAACCGGGAATGGTGTGCGGCCACTGCACCGCAGCGACCGGCGCGTAGACGAGCGCGCAGAGCGTTAGCGCGACGCCCATCACCGTGACCGATGGCACGTCGCTCAGGTAGCGCGCCAAAATCGCGGGGCCCAGCGCGTACCCGATCGCCACCACCGCCATCTCGGTAAACGCGAGGCCATCTGACGCGCGCAGGTCGAAGCCAACGATCAGCGCCACGCCGGCCAGGCCCAGCAGGAGACCCGACAAGCTTCCCAGAGCCAAGTGCTCCCGGTTGCCCAGCGACGTCGCGATCACGACCCCGACCAGCGGCACCGCCGACAGGAGCAGGCCCGCGAGCGCGCTCGAGATGTGCTGCTCGGCGTTGGAGAGCATCAGCCACGGCACCGCCACCTCGACGCCCGCAAACACGATCAACGCCGGCCACCTACTGCCAATCCCGCGCAGGCCTCCCCGGGCAAGCACGACCGGCATCAAGATCAACGCCGCCAATCCCGTGCGCAGGAAAACCAGCGTCGCGGGCGACAGCTCGCCAACAGCGACCTTGATCAGGAGGTAGGGAATCCCCCAGATCACGCACATGGCGGCAAACAGCAAGAGACCGCGGCGAGTCACGACAATGTCTAACTTAGCGGGCTCTGGAGGGCTTCCAAGAATCCCGCCGTTCGGCTACTGTGCTTTCGCGGCGAACTCCGTCCTCAGCAGCGCGGGAACGCGCTGGGCGAACCCCTCCACGAACTTGTAGAGCAGCTCGAGCTCGGAGCCGTCCCCACCTACCGGAGGAGGCTCCCCAGGGTGGAAAAGTGCGCCGCCTGAATCGCCCCGGTACACGGAGGCCATCAGGCCATCGCCCATGATGCCGAAGCTGACTTCGGCGCAGTCGAGGATCCACTGGATCATCGGCAGGTCGAGGAGCATGAATGCGAGCCGCTGGTCCTGAGCCGTGACAACGAACCTCTGGGAGAACGCGATGGACTCGACCTCGATTCTGTTCTGCCCCCAGATGGGCATACCTGGCAAACCTTTGCGCCTGATAGAGACGGCCGGCATGTCGAGGCCGGGGAATCGGGCGGTGACAAGGGTGAAGAGAAGCGTCCTCTTGTCCTCTCGGGAGGTGAGGTCGGCGGCATTGGTGAACTGGTTGCTGAGCCCGGCGAGGCCGGCAAGCGCTCCCGTGAGCTGGAACACGCCGGGAAGGTCCACCGGACCCGGCACGCCGCCATGGGCGGCGCAGATCGCCACCATCTTCTGATACCGGGCGGATGCCGCCTTCCCTTTGCGCTGACTCGCGACGACCCGGTAAACCGCATAAATCACCAGGCCGAGCCCGACGAGAAGAACTGTCTCAGTGTTCATTGGGCGCGAGTATGGCTGAGTACTCCCGAATTGCATCTTCGTTCTCTAGGTGATGTTCATGCGATTCAGGCTGACGCGTTTGATGATGTGGATGAGCCTTGCCGCGGCGGCGACGTACTTCCTCGACCCGGACCGGGGCGAGCAGCGCCGCAAGGATCTGCGCAAGCGGATCGGCAAGATGCGCAAGGCCGGCCAAAAAGCCAAACTCCAAGCCGGCCTCTAACGAGACTTTCCCTCTCCCGTTCAGGCGAGAGGGTCAGGGTGAGGGGCACGGGAGAATGGGACCGTGCCCACCCGCGTTCCGACCCTTGACCGCCGCGCGCTGAACCGCGCGCTCCTGGCGCGCCAGCTCCTACTCGAGCGGCAGCGCATCTCCGTGTCCGCGGCCCTGGAGCGCCTCGTAGGCATGCAGGCCCAGGCGCCGAACCTCCCCTACGTCGGACTGTGGGCACGCCTCGAACGGTTCCGGCCCGAGCAGCTCTCCCGGCTGATCGAAACCCGCGCCGCGGTCCGCATGTCGCTCATGCGCAACACCATCCACCTGGTCACCGCCCGCGACGCCTTGGGCATGAAGCCTCTCTTCATGGACCTCGCCGAGCGCGGCTACATGCGAGGCAGCCCCTGGGGACGCAACATGAGCGACGGAGACGTCGCCGCCATCCGCGAGACGGGGGCCGAGATCATGGCCGAGAAACCGCGCACGGTCGCCGAGCTGGCGAGGCTTCTCGGGCAGCGATTCCCGGGCCGCGACGCCTTATCCATGGCGTATGGCGTGCGCTACATGGTCCCGCTGGTCTTCACCCCGCCGCGCGGCGTGTGGGGAGCGAGCGGCCCAGTCGCGCTGACGACCTTCGAGGCATGGCTCGGGAGGCCGCCCGGGCCGGCATTCGAGCCTGACGACCTCGTCCGCCGCTACCTCGCCATGTTCGGGCCCGCCTCACCGGCGGACATGCGCGCTTGGTCCGGCCTGGCGATGCGCGAGGTCTTCGAGCGCCTGCGGCCTCGCCTGAAAACCTTCCGGGACACCAAGGGCGGCGAGCTGTTCGACCTGCCGAAGTCGCCTCGCCCGGACCCAGGCATCGACGTGCCTGTGCGATTCCTGCCCGACTTCGACAACATCCTGCTCGGCCACGCCGACCGCACGCGCATCCTGCCCGCGGGCAAGCACCTCGGGATGTTCAGCAGCAACGGGGTCATGCAGGGCGCGGTCCTGGTCGACGGCTTCGTACGCGCGATGTGGCTGCCCGAGAAGATCGGTCTCGTCATCACTCCTTTTGTAAAACCGATACCGAAGGCCGAGCGGCCGACGATAGTCCAAGAGGCGTTGGGGCTGCTCGAGTTCCTGAAACCCGGCGGCGAGCATGAGGTCCGCTTCGGACCGGTGAAGGTTTAGGCCGAGACCTTCGCCATCTCACCGCGCCGGGCCGGCGCGGGCGCGTCCTGCCGCAGGGCCGTGATCGCCGCATCGACCACCCGAGGGTTCCACTGCGTGCCTGCGCCGCGTAGCAGCTCTTCGAGCGCCGAGTCCCACGTCCGCGCGGGACGGTAGGCACGGTCCGAGGTCATCGCGTCGAGCGAGTCGGCGACGGGAATCACCTGCGCGATCAGGAGCAGGCGGCTGCCCACGGTGCCGTTCGGATAGCCCCGGCCGTCGTACCTCTCGTGATGCGTCAACACGAGGTCGAGGACCTTCGCGTACTGGCTGAACGGCCGCAGGATGTCGAAGCCCAGCCTTGGGTGCGTCTCCATGACGCGGCGCTCCGCCGGGGTCAGCCTTCCCGGCTTGAGGAGGATCGAGTCGGGGATCCGGATCTTGCCGATGTCGTGGACCTTCGCGGCCAGCGAGATCATCTCGATCTCCGCGGCGCTCATCCCGAGCTTGCGCGCGATTGCGTGCGCGTAGGTCGCGACACGCTGGGAGTGCTGGTAGGTGTAAGGGTCGCGCCGGTCGACCTCGTCCGCCATCCGCTCCATCGCGTGCATCGCCTCGCGGCGGATCTCGATGCGCTGGCGCAAGGAGTGGTAGGCAAGCACGGACGGCAAGACCGCCAGAACCGGCAGCCACGGCCACCGCGCGGCTGCGTATGCCGCGATGGCGCCGATCACGTAGAGGATCGCGAACTGCGCGAGGACGACCTTCTGCGCGTTGCGCATGATGGCGAGCGGCTGCCGCGAGGTGGCGAACCCGACGGCGGTGGCGACCAGGACGTGGTTCGTCACGTAGAAGGCGGCCGCGGCCACGATCAACGCCACGGCGTCCTGGCCGCTGTTGACGCCGCCGCTCGCTGAGACACCGGCGACCAGTAGGACCAGCCCCGCCGCAAGCGCGGCGAGGTAGAGCTGGGCGGCGTTGAAGAGGAGCGAAAGGGCGACGACGCGGAGCGGCGGCTTTTCGCGCCTGACGAGAACCCGGCGGGTCGCCGCGATCGCGGTGTCGAGGCCCGCAATCGCGCCCACGAGGGCCGCCGCCTGCACAACAGGCAGCAGCAGCACGGCGGCGAAGAACACGGCCGTCGCCACGCTGACCTTCTCGCTCAGGCTCACGTGGAGGGGAAACTGCAGCGCCAGCAAACCGCCCAACCCGAGCGACCCGACGATCCACCCATCGGGAGCCGGCACGCGCAGCCTCGAGAACGTGGCCGCGAAGATCGCCGCGGCCGTCAGGCCGACGGCCAGACGGTAGAGCTCAGATCGCCGGCGCGGCGCCAAGGTCTACGGCTGGTGCAGGACGAACTTCAGGTGAACAGGCGTCCCGCTCGTGCCCCAGCCAGAGGCCAGCACCTTGCCCGAGCCCAGCAAGCCGGTCGTCACCTCGTCGAACACTTTGAACCTGAAGAGCAGGCCCGCCGGCACGCTGATCGCCACGTCGACCGCCGTCTGGGGATTGCCCTGCGAGTCGTACACGCGCTTGGCGGTGGTGGTCTCGAGGGGCAGGCCGACATCCAGGGCGCTCGAAGTCCACACGCTGTCGTAGAGGGGCACGATGTGTCCGCTTGGGGTGATGACGAGGACCAAAGGATCCCAGTCGCAGAACGTAAAGCATGCCTCCGCGGCGCCAGACGACGCAAGCATCAGGCCGACCGCCATGGCGGCGGCCACCACCAACCTTCTCACGTGCTTCCCTCCACTCCGATGGCTGTCTTTTTCGACAAGCCTCAACCCCCGGCGGAACGACAACGCTACTGCGTGCTGAGTGGGTCGTTGCGAAATTAGCTGTTAAGTTTTCGTGAGCGTTTTGAGGCGGCCTGCAGGCGTTCCGAAGCGCAATAACGGCTAAACGGCGATGTCCTTGCGCGTGAACCGGAAAGCCGCCAGCGCAAGCGCCACGGCGCCCATCACCACCACCACCAGCGTGTCGCCGATCGGCAAACCGTGGATCAGCGGCGAGCCGTAGTAGTAGAAGGGCGACAGCTTAAGGGTCGCGTCGGGCAACTTCAGGCTGGGGCCGACGAAGCTGATGAAGAACCAGATGACCAGCAGGAAGCTGAGCAACCCAGTGTCGAAGGCGGCCCGCAGCCAGCCCGCAAACAGGTAGCCGAGCGCAGCCACGAGAAGCCCGAGCGGGATCATCGAGAGCGAGGCGGCCGCCAAGTTGCCATAGTCGAGCGCGACGCCGTAGACAGCCGCCGCGATCGCGGTGGCGGCGAGCGTCACGACCGAGATGAAGATCGTGGCCGTGGCAAGGGCGGCGAAGCGCCCCAAAATGAGCCGAAGCCGCGGTTGGGGAGTGGACAGGACGATCTCGAGCAGGCCGTCTTCCTCGTCGGCGGACCACCGGTTCGCCTGCGTGACGGCAAAAGCCATCAGCAGGATGGGTATGAAGAGGAAGAGCGCCCCAAGGATCGCCTCGTTGGTGGCGGTGTCGCCGCCACCCAGCTTGATGACTTGCCCGAACGCGTTTGAGCTCTGCAGCAGCGAGCGGAGCTGGGTCTCGGTCTGCTTGACGATGACGACCAGCCAGGCGGCCAAGCCCGCGATGACGAGGGTCCACCAGAGCGTCGAGGTCGTGGTCGTGCCAAGGCTCCGCGTGTAGTCGGAACGGAGGGACCAGTCAGAGGTGGGCAGTGCCCGCGTCGACGAAGCCCGTCGCGAAGGCAGCTGGAAGACGACTCCTCCCACGTCCCGCCGCGCGAAAAGCCAGATGGCGGCCGCGGCGAAGATCGCGGTTAGCGCCACCAGCAACGCCATCGCGCCGGGGTTGACGCCATAGCCGGGCACAAGTGGCTTGCTCAGGTTGTAGTAGTAGACGGGCGAGAGCCGGCTCAGCCACACGGTGTTGGGCACGACGCGGTGGACCATGTCGACCACGATCGCCACCAGGAGGATGGCGGCCGTCAGCCCGGACGCCGTGCGTCGTTCCTGGGTGAACTGCGAGACAAAGAGGGCGATGGACCCGAACACGGCGCAGATCAGCGCAAGGTTGAGGCCGAAGGCGAGGGTCGCGCCGAGCGTGACCTCCCCGTTCAACTTCGCGCCGCCGGCATAGGCGAGCAGGCCGACGACAACGCCGAAGGCGAGCAGCGCGGTCCACAACGCGGCGAGCTTTTCCAGCGCGACGCGGACCCGTCCGCGTGGAGCGGAGAGGAGGACGTCCAGGGACCCGCGCTCCTCGTCGCCGCGCAGCATGCCGGTGCCCGCGAGGAGAGGCCAGATGACGACGACGAGGATCGTGATCCCGTACTTCCAGGTAGCGTAGCCCCCCGCGGTGTCGATCTTGATCGGCTCGGCGATCCAGGCGTACGTCGAGCCCAGGGCCACGACCGCCGCCTTCGCGGCCGGGGTCGCAAAGACCGTGGGGATCGCGATCAGCACAGTCGCCAACAGCGCACCCAAACCCAGTCCCCACCCGAGGATGGGCACGCGGTAATCGCGCAGCGACTTGAGGTAGATGCTCCTAAACACCGACGGCCTCCTTCGGCGCCTGGCCGTCCCGCTCGTAGTAGCGCAGGAAGATGTCTTCGAGGCTCGGCTCGTAGCTGGTCAGCGACACGACCGGATAGCGCGCGGCTGCTTTGATCACGGCGTCAGCCGAACCCTGGATCGCAAGGCGAACAGCCGACCCGTTGTTCAACGTCTCCACCTCGGCGACGCCCTCCACCTTCGAAAACGCGTCCGCGGGGACGGGTTGAGCGAAAGCAATCGTGATCTCGTAGCGCTTGATGTCCTTCAGCTCGTGCACACCGCCAATACGGACGATGCTCCCGTCGCGGATGATCGCGACCCGAGTGCAGGTCTTCTCGACCTCGCTCAGCACGTGGGACGAGAGCAACACCGTGCGCCCTTCCTCTCGCGCCTCGCGAGCCATTCCGTCGAACTCCTGCTGGTTGAGCGGGTCGAGGCCGCTCGTGGGCTCGTCGAGAATGAGCACGCGTGGGCGGTGCATGAACGCCTGGATCAGCACCACCTTGCGCTTGTTGCCGGTCGAGTACTGGCGGAACTTGCGGCTCGTGTCGAGGTCGAGGCGCTGGATCAGCTGCTTGAGATACGCCTGGTCGACGCCCCCGCGCAGGTTCGCGAAATACTCGAGGATCTGGCCGCCGGTCAGGTTGGGGTCGAGCGACGGCTCGCCCGGGACGTAACCGATCAGTCGTTTGATGGCGATCGAGTCGTTCCAGCTGTCGAGGCCCGCGATGCGCGCGCTGCCCGAGTCGGCTCGGAGAAGCGCCATGAGGACGCGGATCGTCGTGGTCTTGCCGGCGCCGTTGGGACCGAGGAAGCCGAAGACCTCGCCTTCGGGGACCTGGAACGAGACATCGACGATGCCGCGCTTGCCGCCGTAGCTCTTCGTGAGCTTCTCTACGTCAATCATCGGCTCCGTCATCTGCTTTGTCTCCTCCGCTTCCAGCGCTCCATGATTCCGCCGGCCTCTTGAAGCCAGAACTCGTGCACCTCGACCATGAGCTTCATCCGGCGCTTTGCCTTTCCGGGTCCGAGGCGCGCCTCCGACCGGATCATCGCGCCCATCGCGTCGCGCACCCGGACAAACGTGCCGGTGAACGTCGACTCCATGTCATCCGTCGCCTCGTAGAGGACCCGCTTGCTGCCGGGCGTGGCGAGGCGGTGCACGCCCCCGACACGCTCGAGGTCGCGCGCGGCGACGCTGGCGCCGCTCTTGCTGATGCCGAGCCGGAGCGCTATCTCGTCGAGGCTGAGCGGCTCGTTGCTGGCGAGGAGCAGACCGAAGACCCGACCGACGCTCGTGGGAAGTCCATACCGCGCGTAAGTGCGGCCGACGTCGTCGGCCACCTCGAGCCGCGGATCAATGGCCGCCGCGTTACGCTTGTTCTGTATATTCAGCACGTACTGAATATACTACTTGTCAGGGCGAGGGGTGCTGTGATTTGCCGATGACCCAGCCCAGCCACGCCGCCCAGACCGGCGCCAGCACGGCAGCGAGCGCGACCAGGGCCGCGCCGGCCTCGCTCGAGAAGGAGACGCCGAGATCGAACAGCAGGAGGTTGGCCAGGCCGAGCCAGTAGAGAACCGCGAGCGTGATGCTCAGCCACGCCAGCCCGCGAGGCAGTGATCGCTGCTGCAGGGCGATCCGCCCCGTCCAGAAGGTCCCCAGGCTGGCGAACAGGACGAACCCGCGTTCCAGCCAGTTGATGACGCCGGACCAGATGCCGGACGACCTCCCCAGGATGTCCAGCTCCTGAGGGCTCATGCCCGCGCTGTCGCGCGCGACGACCTGAGCCGAGCCGGCCTGGGCGAGCATCCAGAGCACCCCAACGATCGCTGCCATCAGAAACGAGGCGTACAGCAGCTCGCTGCGCACACTCCGACCGAAGAGGTCGCGCAGCACAAGCCCGATCGGAAACAGGCAAGTCATAGCGGCGATGAACAGCACGAACGAGACGTAGAGCTCCGGCCAGATTTGCCGGATGTACGCATAGTGCTTGGCCAGGTCGTCGGTGGTTGGGATGCCGATGCTGACGACCGTGACCAGGACGCCGGCCACGAGGGCGAGCCCCCCATAAGCCCACGCAAAAGCCCGACCGGTGCGCGCCCACTCGGGGTCGATCATTCCGCGTGCAGGACTTCCACCACGTTGGTGCGCGCCGCCCAGCGCCCGGGGATCATAGCGGCGAGCATGGAGACCGCCACGCCGAGCAGCAGGATGACCAACAGCTCCAGCGGGTTGAAAGCTGCGTAGCCGATTGGCGGAGTGTCATTGCCGGCCGAGCTGTTGACGACGTCCAGAAGGAGCCTGTTCATCACGACACCGAGGGGTGTCGCGACCAGGCCGCCGATCAGCGCGAGCAGTCCCGCGGAAGCCGCCACCATGACCATGACCTCGCGCGGACTCATGCCCACCGCCTTCAGGGTCGCCGTGTCGCGCACGCGCTCGCGCGTGTTCAGAAGGAGCGTGTTGAACACGCCGCCGATGGCGATCAGCGCGATGACGATCGCCAGGATCACGAGCACCGAGTCGATGATCTTCACAGGGCCGATTAGTCCGGTGTCGTTCGGCCGGACGTCGATGAAGTCGGGTTCGGCAGCAGCGACCCTCCGAATGTAGGCAGCGACGTTCGCCCCTGGCGTCAGCGTCACGTAATACACCTCAGGGCTCGATTCGGGACTGACCTCGGCCAGCGTCGACCAATCCATGAACAGCTCGTGGCCTAGATTCGACACGTCGAAGACCTCGCCCACCACGTGCAGTTGGACCGGTTTGCCGTTGGCCGTGGCGGTGAAGGTATCGCCGACCTTCAGGTTCGCGTCATGGAGCAACGCCTTCTCAGCCAGCACCTCGCCGGGGCCGCTGAACCAGCGCCCGGAGACAAGCATGTACCCCAGGTGCGACGCGTCCCCGCGGAACACCCGCGTGTTCACGGGGTCGCCGATGCCGGGGACGTCGAAGTTCTGGAGGGTCAGCGCCACGACCCGTGCTGTCTCGGGCTGCGCGTTCAGGATGCGCGTGACCTCCGAGTCCGGAAACCCGCTGCTGCGCGTGACGATCACCTGCATGTTGCCTGCGGAGGTCTCGCTGTCATTGATCTTCTGGAAGCTCCGCGGCAGGCCGATCGCCACCGTCACCGTCGCTACGCCCAGGAGGATGGCGATCAGGGTGAGTCCGCTGCGCAGGGGACGTGCAAATGCATCGCCGACGCCGAGCACGATGGGCTGTGGAAGGCGCACGCGGTTCGCGAGCAACCGCAGCCACCGCCCGCTGGCGCCGCGCGGCGCGGTCGCGGTCGCCAGGACTGCGACGGGCTTCATCAACCCGGCGCGCAAAGCCGGGAGGGTCGCGGCGAGGGCCACGATGAACAGGGCGCCGACAAGCGCAAGTAGGTCGAGGCCGATGGAAAAGCTGGGCACGTAGGCAAGACCGAGTGCCTGCGAGCTGTTCGCGAGCAGGGGCTGGCTCGCGACGGCGCCGGCCGGTATGCCAACGAGGCACGCCGCCACCGCCGGCGCCAGGATCTGCAGCACAAACACGGCGACGACCTGTCGCGGGGCGAAGCCGACCGCCTTCATGATCCCGATCTCGCGATACGAGGAGATCACGATTCCAGTCACAAGGTTGGCGACGATGGCGGCCGTGGCCGCGAGTGCGAACACGCTGAACGCCACGAGCACGCTGGTGAGGATCTGGTTCGTGATGTTGAAGATGTTGCGAATGAGGATGTAGTTGACCGACCCACCGACGCTTCCTGGCGGCAAGCTGGCCCTGAGCCGGTCGACATAGCCGGCGAGCTGCGAGCTGCTTGGATCTGTCGCGAAGCGGTAGTCCATCTCGTAGAAGGACGAGTTCGGGGTCGTGGGCGTAAGAGCCGGGATCGCGGAGCTCAGAACCCATGCATGCTGGCTGCTCAGGTCGGCGCTGCCCTCGTCGATGTCGACGACCTCGGCGGCCACAGTAAGGACGGGCTTCTGAGTCACGCTGACGACCTTCACCGAGTCGCCGACAGAGATGTGGTTGAGGTCCGCGAAAGATCGTGTGACCACGATCTCGCTGTTGGAGACGGGCCAGTGCCCGGAAGTGATCTTCAGGACCGCCACGTCGCCGCCCGGGTTGTCCCGGCCGAAGGTGTCGAGCGAGAACTTCCGTGTCCCATGCTGAAACTCGACGGTGGTCGATGGATAAGGCCCCCCAAAGGCCGAGGCGCCGAGGAGCGAGGGTGTCGACGCGAGCGCCTGACGATCGGTTACGCCGTCGAAGTAGACCTGCAGGTGCGCGCCTTTCTGGGCCTCGAAGGCGGTCTGGTACGGATCGCGCGTCTGGGTCATCACGCTCAAAGCCATGGTTCCGGTCCCGACCGCGAGGAGCACGGTCAAGAAGATGACCGACGCCTGCAATCGCCGGCGACGAAGGTCCGCGAGCGCCTTGACGAAGACGGCTCTCATTTTGTTTCTTGCGCCTTGCGCGGGCCCAGCGCGGTCGGGTCCTCGCTGCGCATGCGGATGACCTCGGAGGGAGCCTTCTCCGGGCTCTCGAGGCGAGCGTCGTCGACGATCTTCCCGTCCATCACGCTGATCACGCGCGCCGCGTTTCGCGTCGCGAGCTTGGCGTCGTGGGTGACGAGCAGGATGGTCTGCCCGTTGCGGTGCAGACCGCCCAGGAGCTCCATGACCTGCTCGCCGCTGTGCGTGTCGAGCGCGCCGGTCGGCTCGTCCGCGAGCAGCAAGGTTGGGTTGTTGATCAACGCGCGGGCGATCGCGACGCGCTGCTGCTGGCCGCCGCTCAGCCGCGCCGGATACTTGTCCGCGACCTCTGGAATGCCCAGCTGCTCGAGCAGCTCGCGGCCCCGACCAGTCGCGGTGTTGCCCTTCAGTTGCGCTGGGATGAGGACGTTCTCCAGCGCCGTCAAGTTGGGCAGCAGGTAGAAGAACTGGAAGACGAAGCCGATGTGGTCGCGCCGGAACCTGGCCAGCCCTGCCTCGCCGAGCTTCGACAGGTCGGTGCCGCCCACTGTGATGGTGCCCGACGACGGCCGGTCCAGCCCCGCGACGAGGTTGAGCATCGTGGACTTGCCGCTGCCCGAGGGCCCCATGATCGCCGTGAACTCGCCCTTCTCGACGGTGACCGAGACGCCGTTGAGCGCGCCGGTGATGCCGCCCTGATAGACCTTGGTGACGTCGGTGAGACGAACCAGCTCGCTCATTCCCCCGCTGCCCCCTCGGTCCCGAAATGCTCTGAAGAGAGTTCGTCCATCCATTTGAGATCTGCCTCCGTGTGAAGCAATGCGCCGCGGACGAGCCGGGCGAGGTCGATTCGGCCGTCACGGCGTGCCCGTTCTTCCAGCCGGTTCAAATCCCGCAAGCGCTGCAAAAAGGCGCGCTTCTGGCGAGCGAGCATCTGCTGCAGGTCGCCGTTCGCGATGCGGGTCGCGAGTAGGAGTTTCACGTAGATGTCCTCGTGGAGCTGCTGAGGACCGGAGTCAGGCTCGGCGAGCCACTGGTCGAGCGCCTTCTTGCCCTCGGGCAGGAGCTCGTAGAGCAGCTTGCCCCGGTCCCCGCGCTTGCCCACCG
>JGI12709J13192_1000053_pt1 | contig 18197 bp, 10 predicted proteins | sample BlaSpr_A8_OM3_M3_FD_13192 | JGI IMG/M metagenome (IMG submission 13192)
CATCCCGAACCGCGGCGCGTGGCTCGAGATCGAGACCTCGGCGAAGGACCTGCTGACGGTCAAGATCGACCGCAAGCGCAAGGTCCCGGTGACGGTGCTGCTCAAGGCGCTCGAGCTGCCGCAGCTCAAGGGCACCGAGAACGACCGCGAGGCGCAGAAGCGCGCCCTCCACGAGCTGTTCGGAGACGTCGACAACAACCCCGAGCACCGTTACATGGAGTCGACCGCGGACAAGGACACCACGAGCAAGACCGAGGACGCCCTGCTCGAGCTGTACCGCCGTGTCCGCCCGGGCGACCCGCCGTCGGTGGACAACGCGCGCAACCTGCTGCAGTCGCTGTTCTTCAACCCGCGCCGCTTCGACCTCGGCCGCGTCGGCCGCTACAAGGTCGACAAGCGGCTGGGGCGTGACGAGGAGGACATCCTCGAGCGCGTCCGGCAGCGCGAGCTGCGGATCCTGGAGAAGGGCGACTTCATCGCGTTCATCCGCAAGCTGATCGAGCTCAACAACGCGCCGCGCGAGAAGCAGATCCCGGACGACATCGACCATCTCGGCAACCGCCGGGTCCGCGCCGTGGGCGAGCTCCTGCAGAACCAGTTCCGCATGGGCCTGATCCGCATGGAGCGAATCATCAAGGAGCGCATGACGATCAGCGACCCGCACACGGTCACGTCGGCGTCCCTGATCAACGCGCGTCCCGTGGTGGCCGCGATCAAGGAGTTCTTCGGCTCGAGCCAGCTGTCGCAGTTCATGGACCAGCACAACCCGCTGTCCGAGCTGACACACAAGCGGCGCCTCTCCGCGCTCGGTCCCGGTGGACTGTCGCGCGAGCGCGCGGGATTCGACGTCCGGGACGTGCACCACAGCCACTACGGACGCATCTGCCCGATCGAGACGCCGGAAGGTCCGAACATCGGTCTGATCGGCAACCTCGCCACGTACGCCAAGGTCAACGAGTTCGGATTCATCGAGACCCCGTTCCGGCGCGTGTACAACCGCGTGTCGCTGAACGAGAGCGTGGCCGACAAGCTGGTCGGCCGCGTCCTGCGCAAGCCCGCGCTCGACCCGAAGGGGAACGAGGTGGTTGCCACCAACGAGGTGCTCGACGCGAAGTCGATCCAGAAGATGCTCAAGGCCCACGTGCCCGGCGTCGACATCGTGCCCTGGGTCTCGACGGAGGTGGAGTACCTGTCCGCCGACGAGGAGGACATGTTCGGCATCGCACAGGCGAACGCCGCGCTGACGCCAGAAGGCGCATTCGTCGACGCGCGCGTCCCTGCGCGCGCCCGCGGTGACTTCAAGATCGAAGATGTGGCGAACATCCAGTACATGGACGTGTCGCCCAAGCAGATCGTCTCGGTGGCGACGGCCATGATCCCGTTCCTCGAGCACGACGACGCGGGCCGCGCCCTGATGGGCGCCAACATGCAGCGCCAGGCCGTGCCCCTGCTCGTCACCGACGCGCCGCTCGTCGGCACCGGGGTCGAGTACTACGCGGCGAAGGACTCGGGCGAGATGATCGTCACGGACGTCCCGGGGACGGTCGTCGACGTCGCGCATCCGCAAGAGCTGAAGACGGTGCACGCGACGCCGGTGTTCGAGATCGTGGTCAAGCCGGACGGCGGCGGACCCGACCGGCACTACCCGCTGCAGAAGTTCGCGCGCTCCAACCAGGGCACGTGCCTGAACCACCGCGCGGTGGTCAAGCCCGGGCAGCACGTCGAGAAGGGCGACATCCTGGCCGACGGGCCGGCGATCGACAACGGCGAGATGGCGCTCGGGCGCAACGTGCTCGTCGCGTTCATGCCGTGGGAGGGCTACAACTTCGAGGACGCGATCCTGCTCTCGGAGCGCGTCGTCAAGGAGGACATGTACACCTCGATCCACATCGAGGAGTACGAGTCCGAGGCTCGCGAGACCAAGCTCGGACCCGAAGAGATCACGCGCGACATCCCCAACGTGGCGGATGACGCGCTGCGCAACCTCGATGAGCGCGGCATCGTCTACATCGGCGCGGAGGTCCAGCAGGGCGACATCCTGGTGGGCAAGATCACGCCGAAGGGCGAGACCGAGCTGTCGGCCGAGGAGCGCCTGCTCCGCGCCATCTTCGGTGAGAAGGCGCGCGAGGTGCGCGACTCGAGCCTGCGCGTGCCGCACGGCGAACGCGGCATCGTGGTCGACGTCAAGGTGTTCTCCCGCGAGAACAAGGACGAGCTCGGTCCAGGCATCAACGAGATGGTCCGCGTCTACATCGCGCAGAAGCGAAAGATCTCGGCCGGCGACAAGATGGCAGGCCGCCACGGCAACAAGGGCGTCGTCGCCCGGATCATGCCGATGGAGGACATGCCGTACCTGCCCGACGGGACCCCCGTCGACATCGTGCTCAACCCGCTCGGCGTGCCGAGCCGCATGAACCTCGGCCAGGTGCTGGAGACCCACCTCGGTTGGGTGGCTTCGACGCTCGGCATCAAGATCGCGACCCCGGTCTTCGACGGCGCGCCGATGGCGACGATCGTCGATGAGCTGAGGAAGGCAGGCCTGCCTGTGGACGGCAAGGTCAGGTTGCGCGACGGACGCACCGGCGAAGAGTTCGACGAGCCGGTGACGGTGGGGCAGATCTACATGCTGAAGCTGGCCCACCTCGTGGAGGACAAGATCCACGCCCGGTCGACCGGGCCGTACAGCCTGGTCACCCAGCAGCCGCTGGGCGGCAAGGCGCAGTTCGGCGGCCAGCGGTTCGGCGAGATGGAGGTCTGGGCGCTCGAGGCCTACGGGGCCGCGCACGTCCTGCAGGAGATCCTGACCGTCAAGTCGGACGACATCGTCGGCCGGGTCAAGGCCTACGAGGCGATCGTCAAGGGCGACAACACGCTCGAGGCCGGCATCCCGGAGTCGTTCCGAGTGCTGGTCAAGGAGCTGGAGGGCCTTGCGCTCGGCGTGGAGATCCTGAGCGAGGACGAGCGCCAGATCGTGCTTTCCGAAGAGGACATCCCCGAGATCCCGCTGGACCTCGGCATCAGCCTCGAGCGCGAAGAGCTCGGGGAGGATTCCGCCGAATGAGGCGGAATCCGGGATTCAACAAGAGGGAGTCCTCGCGAAATCGTCAGATTTCGCGAGGTTCGGCTGAGTAGGAGATAAGGAAGAGAACTTGCTGAAGCTAGAGAACTTTGACGCGCTGAAGCTTTCGCTCGCCTCGCCCGAGACGATCATGTCGTGGTCGCACGGCGAGGTCACGAAGCCGGAGACCATCAACTACCGGACGCTGCGCCCGGAGCGGGATGGTCTTTTCTGCGAGCGCATCTTCGGCCCCACGCGGGACTGGGAGTGCCACTGCGGAAAGTACAAGCGCTACCGCTACAAGGGCATCATCTGCGACAAGTGCGGCGTCGAGGTCACGCGGTCCAAGGTGCGCCGCGAGCGCATGGGCCACATCAAGCTCGCGTCGCCGGTCAGCCACGTCTGGTACTTCAAGGGCATCCCGAGCCGCATGGGCTTGCTGCTCGACATGTCTCCGCGCAACCTGGAGAAGATCCTCTACTTCGCAAACTACATCGTCACCGACGTCCACGACGAGGTGCGGCAGGACATGCTCGCGGTCCTCAACATGGACAAGGACGACCGCGCGGTCAGGCTGCGCGCGGACGTCGACGCCAAGGCGCGCGAGCTGCGCCAGGACCACGAGGCCAAGACCAAGAAGCTGAAGGGCGAGGTCGACGCGGAGCTCGCGCGCCTCGAGGAAGAGCTTCAGGAATCGGTCGACGGGCTGACCACGCAGGGCAAGAAGGCGACCGAGCACATCAAGGCCGGCATTGGAACGAAGTCGCGCCGCGCGATGACTGTGGGCCTCGACGGCGACGAGGAGACGGTGATCGAGAAGGGCGACCTCATGTCGCGCGAGATGTCGCGCGCCGTGCTGTCCAAGGTGCAGGAGAAGGTCGAGAAGCTCGAGGCCAACACCAAGGCCGCGCAGAAGCGCGCCAAGGAAAGGCTCGACGGGGACAAGAAGTCCCTCGAGGCTTCGATCGAGACCGCGACCAAGACCGAGCGCGAGGCCATCCAGGGCCAGCTCGAGGCACTGCAGCAGGAGATCGAGGCGACGCGCACCGACCTCGAAGCCCTGCACCCGAAGCAGATCCTTACCGACACCCAGTTCCGCGACTACCAGGAGCGGTTTGGCCGCGCGTTCCGCGCGGGCATCGGCGCCGAGGCGGTCCGCGACCTGCTGTCGCGCATCGACCTGCAGTCCGAGATGTACCGGCTCCGCGAGGAGTCGAAGTCTTCGTCAGGCCAGCGCAAGCAGAAGGCGATCAAGCGCCTCAAGGTCGTGGAGGACTTCCGTAAGTCGAACGCCAGCCCGACGTGGATGGTGCTCGAGGTGCTGCCGGTCATCCCGCCCGAGCTGCGCCCGATGGTCCAGCTGGACGGTGGCCGATTCGCCACCTCCGACCTGAACGACCTCTACCGCCGCGTGATCAACCGGAACAACCGCCTCAAGAGGCTGCTCGAGCTCGGCGCGCCCGAGATCATCGTGCGCAACGAGAAGCGGATGCTCCAGGAGGCGGTCGACGCGCTGATCGACAACGGGCGCCGCGGCCGCGCGATCACGGGCACCGGCAACCGCAAGCTCAAGTCGCTGTCCGACATGCTGAAGGGCAAGCAGGGCCGGTTCCGCCAGAACCTGCTCGGCAAGCGCGTGGACTACTCGGGTCGCTCCGTCATCGTGGTCGGCCCGGAGCTGAAGCTCCACGAGTGCGGTCTGCCCAAGAAGATGGCGCTCGAGCTGTTCAAGCCGTTCGTCATGCGCGAGCTCGTGAACAAGGGCTACACGACCAACATCAAGTCGGCCAAGCGCATGGTCGAGCGCAGCAGGACCGAGGTGTGGGACGTCCTAGACGAGGTCATCCGCGACCACCCGGTGCTGCTCAACCGCGCCCCGACCCTGCACCGCCTGGGCATCCAGGCCTTCATGCCGGTGCTGGTCGAAGGCTCGGCGATCCAGATCCACCCGCTCGTCTGCGCGGCCTTCAACGCCGACTTCGACGGCGACCAGATGGCCGTGCACGTGCCCCTGTTCAGCGGTGCCATCGCGGAGGCGAAGAACCTCATGATGTCGTCGCAGAACATCCTGTCCGCGGCGGACGGCCACCCGGTGGTCGCGCCGACGCAGGACGTCGTGCTGGGCTGCTACTGGCTGACCGCCTCGCGTGGCGACATGCCGACGTCCGACTTCTCCAAGCTGCGGACGTTCAGCTCGCAGAACGAGGTTCTGCTGGCCCTCGAGGCCAAGGTCGTGAAGCTCCAGGAGTGGATCCGGGTGAGGATCGGCTCCGAGAACGGCGCGCCCCTGATCGTCACCACGCCGGGACGCGTGGTGTTCAACCAGCCGCTTCCCGTCGGCCGCGCGCCGCAGGGGACGGGCGGAGCTACCGCCGATGAAGTTGCGGGGATGTCTCCGCTGCCCTTCCAGAACGCTCATTACGACCGCAAGGGCCTGCGCACGCTGGTCGCCGAGCTGTACCGCCTGTACGGCAGCGACGTGACCGCGAGCGTGGTCAACGACATCAAGCGACTCGGCTTCCGGTACGCGACCCAGGCCGGGATCACGGTGTCCGCGATGGACATCCCGCACCCGGACAAGAAGTGGGAGGTCATCCACGCCACCGAGAAGGAGGTCGCGGACGTCGAGCGGATGTACCGCCGCGGCGTCATGACCGAGGACGAGCGCTACCGCAAGGTGATCGAGCTCTGGCAGAAGGCCTACGAGGAAGTGGGTAACGCGACTGAGCTCGCCTTCGACAAGTTCAGCCCGATCTGGATGATGATGGGCTCGGGCGCCCGCGGCAACATCCAGCAGATTCGCCAGCTGGCGGGCATGCGTGGGCTGATGGCCGACCCGACGGGCCGGATCATCGACCTGCCGATTCAGGCCAACTTCACCGAAGGCCTCACCGTGCTCGAGTACTTCATCTCGACGCACGGCACGCGCAAGGGTCTGGCCGACACCGCCCTCCGCACCGCCGACTCCGGTTACCTGACGCGGCGTCTCGTCGACGTCGCCCAGGACGTGATCGTGCGCGAGGAGGACTGCGGCACCACGAACGGCATCTGGATCCGCGACATCACGCCGGAGCGGGCCAAGACCGACCCGATCTTCGAGAAGATCGCGGGCCGGGTCGCGGCCGAGGACGTCTCGGTCGGCGGCAAGGTGCTCGTCCCGAGCGGCCAGTCGATCTCCGACGACCAGGCGCGCGCGATCATCGCCGCGAGCGTCCCGGTGAAGATGCGGTCGGTTCTCGTGTGCGAGGCACGCGAGGGCGTCTGCCGCACGTGCTACGGAAGGAACCTGGCGACCGGCAAGCTGGTCGAGATCGGCGAGGCGGTGGGTGTCATCGCCGCGCAGTCGATCGGCGAGCCTGGCACGCAGCTGACGATGCGAACCTTCCACACCGGCGGTGTCGCCGGCGTGGACATCACCCAGGGTCTGCCCCGCGTGGAGGAGCTGTTCGAGGCTCGCATCCCCAAGGGCAAGGCCATCATCTCCGAGATCGACGGAGAGCTCGAGATCATCCGCGCCGAGGGCGCGCGCAAGGTGCGCGTCACCTCGAAAGAGGAGTTCGAGGTCTCCTACCCGCTCCAGCCGAAGATGGAAGCCCTGGTCAAGTCGGGCGACGACGTGATGGAGGGCCAGGAGCTGGCGCGTGACTCCAAGAGCGCGAGCCTGCGCACCCGGCACGCCGGCAAGGTTTCCGTGTCTGCCAAGGAGATCACGGTCCGGACCGTGGACGAGGAGGTTCGCGAGTACGCGATACCGCACCAGGTCCGCATCCGGCCGGAGCTCGACCGCCGCGACGGCCAGAAGGTGACCATCAAGGCGGGACAGCAGATCACCGAGGGCTCGATCTCACCGCAGGAGCTGCTCCACATCCTGGGCAAGGAGGCGGTGCAGACGTTCCTGGTGGACGAGGTCCAGAAGGTGTACCGGTCGCAGGGTGTCGACATCAACGACAAGCACATCGAGGTGATCGTCCGGCAGATGATGCGGAAGGTCCGCATCGACATGGCCGGCGACACCGGACTGCTTCCGGGCGAGATCGTCTCGCAGTGGGAGTACGAGGAGGCCAACGCGCGGGCGCTGGCGGAGGGCGGCGAGCCCGCCACCGCGCAGACCGTGCTTTTGGGGCTGATCAAGGCGGCGCTGAACACCACGTCGTGGCTGTCGGCGGCGTCGTTCCAGGAGACGACCCGCGTTTTGACGGAAGCAGCGATCTCGGGCAAGGTCGACCGCTTGCGGGGCCTCAAGGAGAACGTGATCATCGGCAAGCTGATCCCGGCCGGGACCGGGCTCGACTACTACAAGAAGCAGCGAGAGCAGGCGGCTCGGATCCTCGAGGAGGAGCCGATCGACCTGGAGACGCTGTCCGTCTGATTTCGCAGGCCGAGTGAAGGGGGCGCGACGTCGCGTCCCCTTCTTCTCTTTTTAGACGCAGCCACCGGCGACGTAGCCGCTATGGGAAGAGACGAGGCGCATGGCAGCCGAGGTGTCGTCCTTGACCCACAAACCATGGTCCGTCTCGATCCAGATGGCGCCGGCCGACACGATGGGTGAGCCCTTCACGACCAGCGGGTGCGCTGTGTCCGAGTAGATCAGCTGGCCGGACGGGGGGCTGTCGATGGCTGTGGGACGATCCAGATCTGGGTCGCCGAGATGCTGCCGTCGGGCAGCTGCGTGCCCGCCTCGATGATCGGGCTCCCCGAGGCATCGACGCCGATCGGCACCGCGGTCAGGCCGGCGAGGTGGAACCAGGTGGTCGCGGCGTGGGAGCTCGCGTCGATGCGCTGGACGTCCGTCAACACGTATGCGCCACCGCTGGTCGTGGACCATTTCGCAGCCCAGATGGCGGTCGGGGTGACCACCGCAAACAGTCCCGCGTGACCCTGGTCGACGGTCGTGACAGAGCCGGTCGGATCGATCATGGTGATGATCTCGGGGCCGGGAGCACCGTAGACGCCTTCAGGGCGCAGTGCGATCGGGAGGCCATAGAGCTGGTCGCCTTGAGGCCACTGGTTGTCGGCGCCGGAGGGCAGCTTGACCACGTGGAGCGCCGGCTGGTTGCTCACGCGCGGGTAGTCGGTGCCCACGTAGACGTAGCTCGAGAAGTCGGGCATGACCCAGTCGCGCGGGACAGGTAGCCAGCTGCCGTGGAGCGAGTCGTACGTGTAGCCGCGACGCAGATGGCTCATGTCGGGCTGGCCGCGCAAAGGCACATTGCTCGCCGGGTCGGCCGCGAAAGTACCGGCCGGCATCTGGACGAAACCGCCTGAGCCGGGCAGTACTCCGGAAACCGGGAGGCGGCAGGTCTGCACCGCGGGGGCGGCGGTGGCGAGGACCTGAAACTGCCGATAGCTGGACACGTCGGGTGCGTAACTGGTGCTGCCCTTCGCCCGGGCGTCGGCACGCACCGTGAGCAGGCCGGAGAGCGTGTTGCCGGAGTTCCACGTCCAGGTGGCGGCGGGGCCCCAGTCTTGCATCACCGTGGTGCCACCCGTCTGGTCAAGCAGGACGAAGCGGTATTCGGGCGAGCCGCAGCCGCCCGCCTGGGCGGCGATCGTCACGATGTCGCCTGCGGTGATGGGCGACTGTCTGGACGCGGATAGGGTGAGGCCGCTGCACCGCTGGCTAGCGGTGCCGCTGGTGCTGATGGTGGCGGCGGTCGGGGAGGGCTTGGCGGCGTCCGGGACCGGCGGCTGCGCGGCGCACCCGCCCGCCAGGACCCCCACTGCGATGGCTGAGGCGAGCCGGTGGCGAAGGCCCATCGAAGTAGAAACTGTCCTCTTAAGCGAAGGTAACACCCGTCGCGGCATTTGGGTTAAAGTCAAGCCCTACGTGCACAAGGGGGCGCCCGCCAGGGTTGCCCCTTCTTATTTATGAGAGGGAACCCAGGTTCCCGCTCATGACTCACCCTCCTCGCGATCGCTCGTTGCCATTCGCAACGAAGGCCTGGCGGATGGATAGTGGGTCTGGGACGGCCGGAGTGAATCCGGCCTACAGACCACGCTGATTAAGATGAGGGCGTGACTCTAAGCCGAAGGCTGGTTTGCGCCCTCGCCATCTTGCTGACGGTGGTTGGCGCGTGTCAGTCCGGCGTCACGACCGGGCCCCGGCTCGCCAAGGACCAGGTGCTTCGCTTGATGCTCGAGGACCAGCCGGCCACGCTGGATCCCGGCCAGACGCAGTACCCGTACGAGACCGCGGTGCTGCGCGCGATCTCGGAACCGCTCGTCAGACCCCTGCCCGACCTGAGCGGTGTCGCACCGGCCGCGGCCGCGAGCTATGACGTCAACAGCGATGGCACCGCCTACCTGTTCCACCTGCGCCCGACCGCCAAATACTGGGACGGCACGCCGGTCAAGGCAGCGGACTATGTCTTCGCGTGGCAGCGGTTGATCGACCCGCGGCTGGCCGCCCCGAACGAGACGCTTTTCGCGAACACGATCCTCAACGGGGAGCGCGTTTCATTGATGGACCCGCAGCGCGATCAGGCGGCGATCGACGCAGCCCTAGCGACGCTGGGCCTGAAGGCGGTCGACGACCTGACGTTTCAGGTCCAGCTCGCGCGGCCGGACCCGGCCTTCATCTGGCTCGCGGCGATGCCGGCCGCCGGACCGGTCCGCAAGGACGTCGTCGCCAAGAGTGGCGACAAGTGGGCGACGTCGCCGGACACGCTGGTGACGAACGGGCCTTTCAAGGTGACCGAGATGGTCAAGAACGACCACATCTCGGTGGAGCGCAATCCTGCCTACTGGGGTCCGAAGCCGACGCTGACGCGCATCGATTTCGCGATCGTGAACGACGGAGCTGCCGCTCTTTCTCGGTACAGGAGCGGCGGGCTGGACGAGATCGCCGTGCAGCCCGCGCAGGCCCCGTCGGTCAGTGGCGATCCTGTGTTGAGCCGGCGGCTGGTGAAGACGCCGAACCTCACAGTGTTCTGGCTCGTGTTCCGCGTCGACTCGCCGCCGCTCGACAACGTCAAGGTGCGCCAGGCGATCGCCCAGGCCATCGATCGGGATGCGTTCGTGGCGCAGATCTTCGCGGGGCAGGGTGATCCAGCGTGGACCTTCATCCCCAAGGGCATGCACGGCTATACGCCCTCGCTCACCGCTCAGAAGTTCGACGTCGCCCAGGCGCGCGCATCGCTGGCGGCGTCAGGCCTCTCGGCGACGCAGCTGTCGCTCACTTTTGCGTTCGACCAGACGTCGGACTTCGGCAAGGCGACCGCGAAGTTCGTCCACGACCAGCTGAAGGCAAACCTCGGCGTCGAGATCAACCTGCAGGGGCTGGACGCGAACACGCTCAGCTCGCACCTCGGGAGCGGCGAGTTTCAGATCGCGGGTCCGCGGGGCTGGGCCGCCGACTACCCGGATCCGGCCGACTTCTACGACATCTTCACGACGACCAGCTCCTACAACGTGCCGTTCTGGCAGAACCAGCAGTACGACAACTTCGTGCGCGTGGCGAGGACCGATACGCAGCCCGCCCGGCGCGACCAGGAGTACCTGCAGGCTCAGACGATGCTGGTCAGCGAGGCGCCGGTGATCTTCCTCGCCCAGACTGTGAGCTGGTATCTGGTCCGGCCGTACGTCAACGGGGTCGTCACATCGCCGGTCGACGAGTGGCCGGGGGCGCTGGCGCCGGGCCAGATTTCCATCGGTCCACACTGATGGTTCCGCTTTCTCGAGCTTGTTAAGGGCATTGTCGAACGGACGTTCGCACATCTATTCTCGTTCGCACCTTGACACTTGTGACTCATCAACAACAGAATTCAAATTGGCCGCGTGTGGCTGTGAGTAAGACCTGCTGCCGGCGCACTCTCGCCCCGACCTCCGGGAAGAAGGCTGCAGGATGAGTCTGAGAGGTAAGACGCGTATGCATGGTGGTTTTCGCGGCCGGGCGTTAGCGCTCGCGACCGCCGGTCTGTGCTTTGCCGCCGCCTGTGGCGGCAACAACAACACAGGTGGTGGCGCGACACCCGCTTCTCCCGACAAACAGGTTCTCAACGTCAACATCGACACGGAGCCCTCGACGCTCGACCCCACTCAAGAGCAGTGGGTCTATGAGGCCGACGCCGGCCGGAACATGTACGAGGCGTTGACTCGTGCCAAGGCCGACAACTCTGACGTCGTGGGCGCGGCGGCGGAGAGCTGGACCATCTCGACGGACGGGCTTACCTGGACGTTCAAGCTCCGCTCCGACGGGAAGTACAGCGACGGACACCCGGTGGTGGCCGGCGATTTCGTTGCGTCATACAAGCGAATCCTCGACCCGACCATCGCCGCTCCGTACGCGGACCCGTTCTTCGACGGGACCATCGCAGGCGGCCAGAACTACGCCAACGTGGACGCCAAGCAGCCGCAAGCCGTCAAGCAGTTCCTCGATGGGCTTGGCGTTTCGGCACCTGACGCCCACACGTTCATCATCAAGATCCAGCAGCCGGCGCCCTGGTTCAAGTGGGTGACCAGCCTCTGGATGGCATCCCCGATCGAGGCGTCCGACCTCGCCGCGGGCGGCTCATCGTTTGGAACCGTCTCGGCCGACGCTCCGACCAAGATCCACGGCAACGGTCCTTTCAAGCTTTCAGAGATCGTTCCGAAGGACCACATCACCCTCGTCCCGAACACGTTCTACCGGACGCAGCCGAAGCTGCAGAAGGTGAACCTGCTCGAGATCACCGACGCGAACGTTGAGTTCGCAAAGTTCCAGAACGGCGAGCTCGACATCACCCGCGGCGTACCGCCGCTGGACGTCGCGCAAGTGAACAGCGACCCGAAGTTGAGCAAAGAGGTGGTCAAGGGGCCATCGCTGCTCACCTGGTGGATCGACTTCAACACGACCAAGGCGCCGTTCAACAACGCTGACCTGCGCATGGCATTCTCCAAGTCGCTCGACCGTGCTTCGTACGTGCACAACATCCTGAAGGACATCGGCACGCCGATCAACAGCATGATCCCGAAGGGCATGAACGAGTACGAGGCCTCAACCATTCAGGGCTACGACTGCACCGCGGCCAAGGCGTCCCTCGCAAAGGCGAAGGCTGGAGGCGTGACCGACGCGCAGCTGGCCGCCATTCACTACGAGTACGCCAACAGCTCGACCCGCAAGACCAGCTCTGAGTTCTTCCAGCAGCAGTGGCAGAGCTGCCTTGGCATCAACGTCACTCTCGATGCCATCGACAGCCAGACGCACTCGCACCACCTGCGCACGCTGAACTACCAGATCGGAGGCGTCTCCGGCTGGCAGGCTGACTACCCCGACGGCCAGGACTGGTTCGACATCTTCATCACCGGTTCCGGCAACCAGTTCTCCGGCTGGTCGAACAAGCAGTACGACGCTGCAGTCCAGAAGGGCGACACCGCCCCGAAGGCAGCCGACCGGCTGACCGCGTACAGCCAGGCGCAGAAGATTCTCGAGCAGGACGCGCCCGTCATGTTCCTGTTCCAGAACGAGAAGTTCTTCCTGATGTCGTCCAAGGTCCAGGGCGCCAACATCCACCCGCTCGACGACGACTGGGCGGGCGACATCTCTTCCGTCACTTCGATGTACATTTCCGCATAAGGAAAATTTGGCAGTAACCGCTGGCGCCCCTCTTCGGAGGGGCGCCTTCCCCTTCCTGGCGTGGATACCCAAGGGGCGGACGGCGTCCCTTGTGATCTACATCGTCAGGCGCCTCCTCTGGATGATCCCAGTCCTCTTCTTCGTCATCTTGATCACCTTCTTCCTCATGCACCTGGCACCAGGGGGACCGTGGGACAGAGAGGGCCGCCAGCTCTCGCCGTCAGTCATCAACAACCTGAACATCAAGTACGGGCTCGACAAGCCGGAATGGCAGCAGTTCCTCATCTACATATGGGGCGCTGTCCACTTCGACTTCGGCGACTCGCTAAGGTCCCCGGGTCAGCAGGTGTCGACGCTGCTGCTCGAGAGCTGGCCGTATACGTTCACCCTTGGCGCGGTCACGTTCATCTTGCTCGTCCCCATCGGCGTCGGGCTCGGCGTCATCGCGGCCATGCGTCAGAACTCGGTGACGGACTATGCGGCCCTGGGGCTGGCCACCGTCGCAGCCTCGACCCCGAACTTCGTACTCGGAATCTTCCTGATCATCATCTTCGCGATCGGGCTCAACAGGCTGACCGGCGGGAACTTCTACCTCCTGACAGGAGGCATGCCTCAACCCTGGAATCCGTTCCAGAGCCAGCTGATCATGCCTGTCATAACCCTGGGCGCCCTGCCCACGGCATACATCGCCCGGCTTACCCGCTCGAGCACGCTCGAGACGCTGCGGCAGGACTTCGTCCGGACCGCGTGGGCCAAGGGGTTGAAGGGACGCCTGGTCGTGACCCGGCACGTGTTGAAGAACTCGCTCATCCCGGTTGTGACCGCGCTGGGTCCGACCTTCGCATTCCTGGTCACGGGCTCGTTCATCGTCGAAACCCTCTTCCAGATCCCGGGGATCGGCCGGAGCTTCGTGACCTCGATTGCCGCGCGGGACTACACGATGATCCTCGGCACGACCCTTCTCTTCGCCTTCATGATCGCTCTCGTCAACCTGGTCGTTGACATCCTGTACGTCTTCCTCGACCCTCGCGTGAGGCTGACGGACTGATGGCGACGGCCATCGGTGTCGCCCAGCAGGTCGATTGGGACGTCCCGGAACAGACCGGCCTGTGGAAGGACGCGTGGATCCGCTTTCGGCGCAACCGGCTCGCCGTCGCGGGACTGGTGGTCATCGTCGTCCTGATCGTCATGGCGATCGGGTCGCGACTTCCGACCACGCCAGGCGGGCTGTGGAAGATCCTCCACATCGCGGGCGATCCGTTTCAGCAGGACGTCACCAACAGCGTCGCGCCGCCCTCACTTTCGCATCCGTTCGGGACCGATGCCCTCGGCCGCGACGTCTTCGCGCGGGTCCTCTATGGATCGTCGATCTCGCTGACGATCGGCATCCTCGTCCAGTTTCTGATCCTCGCCGTGGGCGGAACCATCGGGATGGTTGCCGGCTACCTCGGGGGCTGGATCGACAACCTGCTCATGCGGTTCACGGACATCATGTACGCGTTCCCGGACCTCCTCCTGGTCCTGGTCTTTGTGGCGGCCTTCTCGAACGGGCCGCGACTGCTGACGATCTTCGCCGCCATCGCGCTGGTGAACTGGGTGGGGCTCGCCCGCCTTGTGCGGGGACAGGTGCTGTCGATCAAAGAAAAGGAGTACGTGGAGGCGGCCAGGATGACTGGCACGTCGCCTTTCAAGCTCATCGTCAAGCACCTGATCCCGAACTCTCTTGGGCCCGTGATCGTCACACTCACGTTCGGCATCCCCGCGGCCATCTTCACGGAGGCGGCGTTGAGCTTCCTGGGGATTGGCATTCGGCCGCCCGAGCCCAGCTGGGGCGTGATGATCGAAGACGGGTATGGCGCGATCTTTGCCGACCAGGGGCTCGTCATCTTCCCCGCGATCGCCGTAGCGCTCACGATGCTGTCGTTCACCTTCGTCGGCGACGGACTGCGTGACGCGCTCGACCCGCGGATGAAACGCTAACCGTCCTTTAGTTAGAGTTCTGTAGCCGAAGAATTGGCTCAGACTCTGCTGCGGCTCGAGGACCTGCACACTCAGTTCTTCACGTCCCGTGGCGTCGTGAAGGCTGTGGACGGGGTCAGCCTGCACGTCGATGTGGGGGAGACGCTCGGCGTGGTGGGCGAGTCTGGGTGCGGCAAGACCATGACTGCGTTGTCGATCCTTCGCTTGCTTCCGGAGCCGGGGCGGATCGTGTCGGGCAAGATCGAGTTCCGCGGTCGGGACGTGACGAAGATGGACGACGAGGAGATCCGCGACTTCCGCGGCAACGACGTCGCCATGATCTTCCAGGACCCGATGACGTCGCTGAACCCGGTGACCAAGGTCGGGTTCCAGATCGAAGAGGCGATGACGGCGCACAACCGGTTCACCGCCTCGGCGGCCAGGACCCGGGTGGTCGAGCTCCTTAAGCGGGTCCGGGTCCCAGCGGCCGAGTCCCGGGTGAACGACTACCCGCACCAGTTCTCAGGCGGCATGCGGCAGAGGGCGATGATCGCGATGGGGCTCGCCAACGAACCATCCCTGTTGATCGCGGACGAACCGACGACCGCCCTCGACGTGACCGTGCAGGCGCAGATCATTCAGCTGATGAAACAGCTCAACCGCGAGCTGGGCACCGCGATGATGCTGATCACGCACAACATGGCGCTCGTCGCTTCGCTGTGTCAGCGAGTGGTCGTGATGTACGCCGGACGGGTCGTCGAGGAGGGGCCGGTCGAGCAGATCTTCAGCAGCCCGCAGCACCCATACACGTGGTCGCTGCTCCGCTCGGTGCCGCGTGTCGACGAGGCGCGGAAGGACCGGCTGGTCTCGATCCGGGGATTGCCACCGGACCTGACGAATCCACCGCCGGGCTGCAAGTTCCACCCCCGGTGCCCGTTCGTGATCGACCGCTGCAAGGTCGAGCCCGAGCCCCCACTCGAGGAGGTAGCCACCAACCAGGTCGCGCGGTGCTGGGTGTTGATGCGCAACGTGAACGAAGCGGACATGGCGGCGGCGAAGACCTCGGCCCTGTCGGTCGAAGCGGCGCAGAAGCTGAAGCAGGACATGGCGATACAGCCGGCCGACGAGGTCCACACCAATGCAGGCGGCTGAGAAGAATCCGCCGCTGACGGCGGTCAAGACCGATCCGGTCCTGCTGCGCGTCGAGGGCGCGTTCAAGTACTTCCCGATGTCGGGGTTGGCTGGGCTCTCGGTGCGGGCGGTGGACGGGGTGGACCTGGAGATCCGGCGGGGCGAGACCCTGGGACTGGTCGGCGAGTCGGGCTGCGGAAAGTCCACCCTGGCCCGGCTGATCACCGCCCTGCTGCCCGTGACCGCGGGCAAGATCACGCTCGACGGGCAGGACATCACCCGGCTGCGCGGGCGGCGGCTGCGGCGGATCCGGCGGAAGATGCAGATGATCTTCCAGGACCCGTTCGCATCGCTGGACCCGCGGATGACGGTGGGGGACATCCTGCAGGAGCCGCTGGACAACTTCGGGATCGGGACGGGACGGGACCGGCGGAATCGGGTCCAGGAGCTGCTGCGCTTGGTCGGGCTGAATCCGAACTTCAACAACCGCTACCCGCACGAGTTCTCGGGTGGGCAGCGCCAGAGGATCGGGATCGCGCGGGCGCTGGCGGTCAACCCGTCGTTCATCGTGTGCGACGAGGCGGTGTCGGCGCTGGACGTGTCGATCCAGGCGCAGATCATCAACCTGCTGCAGGACCTGCAGCATGAGTTCAACCTGACCTATCTGTTCATCGCGCACGACCTGGCGGTCGTGAGGCACCTTTCGGACCGGATCGCCGTGATGTACCTGGGCAAGGTGGTCGAGACGGCCGACCGGAACGACATCTACGACCGGCCGCAGCACCCTTACACGAAGGCGCTGCTGTCATCGATCCCCGTGCCTGACCCAGCTGTTGAGAGGGAGCGGGCCCTGATCACCCTGAAGGGCGAGATCCCGTCGCCGGTGAACCCGCCCTCGGGGTGCCGGTTCCACACTCGGTGCCCGATCGCCCGGGTGCCGGGGGTGTGCTCGGAGGTAGAGCCGCTGCTGGAGCCGCATGGGGCGAGGGACCAGTCGGCGGCGTGCCACTTCGCGGGGCAGGCTTAGGGGCATACCTCTTTGGGGCCCCTCCCTTGGTTCCCGGTGCCCCTCCCCCGCCGGCCGAACCTGCGGTGATCTTGATTTTTTCGAAAACCGGAGTCAACCCAGCCTGTTAAGGGCGCTTCACCTCCAGGATCCGGTAGCCCTTCTTCGACTTCAGCCGGTCGACCCGGAAGCCCTGCTCGCCCAGCCATCCGGCCAGTGAGTCGGCGCCCAGGTTGCGCTGCACCACGAGATAGGAGGGCGCGCCCGCCTTCAACCGGGGGAGCCAGCGCATCAGCAGCTCGTGGAGGGGCGCCTTGCCGACCCGGACCGGCGGGTTGGAGTAGATGGCGTCGAAACGAACCTCCTCCGGGACGGCGTCGGGCGTGCTCGCCGTCACATTGGCGGCCTGATTGGCCGTCGCGTTTAGCCGCGTCAGCTCCAGGGCTCGCTCGTTGACGTCCACCGCCCACACCCGGGCCTCGGGCGAGAGTCGGGCCAGCGCTACCGCTATGGGCCCGTAGCCGGAACCCAGATCGAGCACGTCCCCCGACTTTGGCGGCGGCGGCGCCTCCCTCAGGAGCGTGAGCGTCCCGAGATCGACCCCCTTCGAGCCGAAAACCCCCCGGTCAGCCTGCAGATCCAAGCTCAATTCGCTCAGGTGCAGGTGGACAATCCGGGGTCGCGAGGGGACCTCCGGCTTGGGATCGAAGTAGTGGGTTTTGGGTATACTCATCGCTTGTCGCCCAATCGGCTATTGCCGCGTGGGATCAAACCGCTATTCGGAGAAACGTTTGCCAACCATCCAGCAGTTGGTCCGCCTTGGGCGTAAGGCGGCCAGAGCGAAGTCTAAGGCGCCGGCGCTCCGGGGCTCCCCGCAAAGGCGGGGCGTCTGCGTGCGCGTCTACACCCAGACTCCGAAGAAGCCAAACTCGGCCCTCCGCAAGGTCGCGCGCGTTCGCCTGACCACCGGGATCGAGGTCACCGCCTACATCCCTGGCATCGGCCACAACCTGCAGGAGCACTCGGTCGTCCTGATTCGCGGCGGCCGCGTCAAGGACCTGCCCGGCGTCCGGTATCACATCATCCGCGGCACGCTCGACACGGCCGGGACCAAGAACCGCAAGAAGGCTCGGAGCAAGTACGGAGCCAAGCGGGAAAAGGGCAAGGCGGCAGCCTGATGCCTCGCCGCAACCGTCCAGTCAAGCGTGTCGTCGCGCCCGACCCGGTGTACCAGTCGGAGGCGATCGCCAAGTTCGTCAACGTGGTCATGAGCCGGGGCAAGCGCTCGACCGCCGAGAAGGTCGTCTACGACGCGCTTTCCCGCGCCGGCAAGCAGGCGAAGAAGGAGCCGCTCGAGGTCTTCGACCAAGCTCTTCGCAACGCCACGCCCCTGCTCGAGGTCAAGCCCCGCCGCGTGGGCGGCGCCACCTACCAGGTTCCGGTTGAAATCCGTCCGGAGCGCCGGCTCGCGCTCGCCCGCCGCTGGCTCG
>JGI12709J13192_1000057_pt1 | contig 17953 bp, 16 predicted proteins | sample BlaSpr_A8_OM3_M3_FD_13192 | JGI IMG/M metagenome (IMG submission 13192)
TGCTGCGTGCCGAGCCAACGGCTTGCGGTTCTTCTCCCATCACGGCTAACATCACGGCGACGTCATGAGGAGCAAAGCTCCACCAAACGTCTTCATGATCGCGCAGCTTGCCAAGGCTCAATCTACGTGAGCGCAGATGCCAGACTTCTCCGATCACCTGTTCGGCAAGCAGGCTGCGCATTTTCTTGATCGCGGCATGATACAACAGCACATGCCCGACAAATAACTGTACTTTTGCTTTTTCCGCTGCTTGACACACGAGCTCACCGGTGGCAACGTCGAGAGCCAGGGGTTTCTCCACGAACACGTGTTTATGAGCTGCTATGGCTTGCAGCGCCATTGGCGCATGAAGTTGTGCCGGCGCCGCGATTACGACGGCATTTGCGTCGCTTGCGAGAAATTGTTCGAAGTCGCTAAACAGCTTAGCGCTTGGATATGAACTGCCGATCGATTGCAGCGCCTCACTATTGATGTCGCAAACGCTATGGAGTACACCCAACTCCGCACAATTGCGAATGAGGTTTGGTCCCCAATAGCCAGCTCCGACGACGCCGATTTTGATTCGGTCGCCCATCATAGCAAGATTACATTGCTACGGTTCGACGAAACGTGCTTCGTTGCGTTACGCGTATCAACAATGACTTTTGCATGCCGCACGACCATGTCCCAATCTGTTTGGCTATGATCCGTCGTAATGACAACGCAATCAGCGTCGGAAATTGCACGAGGGTTGAGCGGAATTGAGTGGTGTACGGCGCCCTGCTGGTCTTGAAAACTTGGCACGAACGGATCATGATAATCGGCCGTGGCTCCAGAAAGCGTCAACAATTCGAGAATTTTCAAGGCTGGTGACTCACGCCAGTCAGGAATATCTTTCTTGTAGGACATGCCGAGCATGAGTATCTTCGAACCCTTGAGGGCTTGTCCGCGATCGTTGAGCGTGCGAGCTACTTTGTCTCGAACGAAGTAAGGCATGGACGCATTGATCTCGCCCGCAAGCTCTATGAATCTGGTGTGGAAGTCGTACTGGCGCGCTTTCCACGCGAGATAGAACGGATCCAAGGGAATGCAATGTCCGCCGACGCCGGGCCCGGGATTGAACCGCATGATCCCAAAGGGCTTCGTGCCCGCCGCATCCATGACTTCCCAAATATCGATCCCCATCCGGTCGCACAGCAGCGCCATCTCATTGACGAGCGCGATATTGACCGCCCTAAAGGTATTTTCGAATACCTTCGTGATTTCGGCCACCCGCGGGCTTGAAACTTTCAGTACGTTGACGATGGTTTTGGAGTAAAATGCGGCTGCGATGTCGAGGCAGTTAGCGGTGACGCCGCTGACGATCTTATTGGTATTCTGCGTCGTATAGCGTTTATTGCCGGGATCGACTCTCTCTGGTGAGTACGCCAGAAAATAGTCTTTCCCGACGACGAGCCCCGTGGCGGCGAAGTAGGGTAACAAAACTTCCTCAGTCGTGCCAGGGTAGGTTGTGCTTTCCAAACATATCAGCTGACCGGGGCGAAGGCGGTGAGCGATCTCGGCACCGACTGAGCGGATGTAGGAAATATCCGGGTCCTTGTTCACAGTGAGCGGGGTCGGAACGCAAACAACTATGACATCGCAATTGCCCAAAGTTGAAAAGTCGGTCGTTGCTGACAGCCGCTCCGTGGCCACCATCTTGGAAAGCTCGTCGTCAATGACGTCCCGGATATAATTACAACCCTGGTTGATCTGTGCAACACGTATTGCATTTCGGTCGTAGCCAAATACCCTGTAACCGACTTTCGCCTTCTCGACAGCTAAAGGCAGACCTACATAACCGATGCCCACCACACCGACGACGGCCGTGGAGTCCTCGATTTTCTGTCGCAAATCCGGCGCTTGATCGCTCAGCCCGGGGTTTGATGCGGTTATTTGCATTGACAATAGCCTAATTGATCGCCGCAGGTTGGACTGGGTTGGCGTTTGACGCCCCATCGACTCCAGCCAACCGTTCGCTCTTACGTCGATGCCCATTTGCTGGCACGCTTACGGGTCCGTTGGCGGCTGCCGCATCCTCGAGGGTATCCAAAGAGGCGAACTCAGACGGTTTTACCACCTCTCCTCCCACGATGTGCGTGCCGGGCTGGAACGACGGAACAAAATTGCGCAGAACATCCACGATGAGCAGCGCGTCGCTCGTCTTTATGCCGAGTTCCAACGCGTGCAGTCCCAACGCGAGAGTTTCGTAAGGGACGCGCTCCTGTTGGGCGATAAAAAGACGCTCGTGGCTCGTCGTTGAGAGACCTTCATGACTCGTCAAGATCTCCTCAAACAATTTCTCGCCCGGTCGAATGCCGGTTTCTATGATGCTGATGTCGCGGTACGGTGTGAGGCCGGACAGCGTTATGAGCGTTTCAGCCAACCGTAAGATGTTCACCGGTTTGCCCATATCGAGGACCAAAACTTGACCGTCTCGGCCGATTGCCATCGCTTCGAGCACCAAGGACACTGCTTCTGGTATGGTCATAAAGTAGCGTTGCATATCTCTATGGGTGATCGTGATCGGGCCGCCGCACTCTATTTGACGCTTGAATATGGGGATTACGCTACCCCGGCTTTCCAGCACGTTGCCGAAGCGCACCGTGACGAACTCGGTACCCGTTTGGTTTACGAAAGACTGCGAGATTATCTCAGACATCCGCTTCGTCACACCCATGACGCTTGTCGGATTGACGGCCTTGTCCGTTGAAAGCAACACAAACTTCGCGACACCAGCAGCGGCCGCCGCCAGCGCGACTACATGCGTCCCTAAAATGTTATTCCGGACTGCTTCACAGACGTTGGATTCGACGATCGGGACGTGCTTGTGCGCGGCCGCGTGAAAGACGATGTGAGGCCGGCACTCTGAAAATACGTTCCGAATTCGCGCAGCGTCGGCCACGTCGGCCAAGATGATGCGCGTTCTCGTGAAACCGTGCTTTAGCTTCAGTTCCTCATCTATCGCGAAGAGGCTGTTCTCGCCGTGCCCCAGCAACAACAGTGATTGTGGGTTGAGCGCGGCTATCTGACGGCATAACTCGCTACCGATCGAACCACCGGCACCCGTGACGAGAATGATTCGATTTTCGACGTGCGGAGCAATTGTCGCAAGATCGACCTTGACGGGATCGCGAGGGAGAAGATCCTCGGGGTGGACGGAACGTATGCGCGAGACCTTGACGCCGTCGTTCAGTAATTCAAGGACGCCTGGCATGATCTTCACAGCCGGCGCTTTGCCATCCGCGCCCCTTGCTTGGATGCATGCGCTCATTGTGCGTTTCACCAAGGGCGCAGGAGCTGAAGGAATGGCGATGATAACCGATCCGATGTTTTGTTCAGCTATTAGTTTAGGGAGATCGTCAATCTTTCCGAGCACCCGCCGGCCGGCAACCCGCGTTGCCAGTTTTTGCTCGTCCACGCAACCGACGACGTTGAATAGGAAGTCGGGATTTTCGTCTAGCACGCGGATCAACGAAGCCGCTGCTTTGCCTGTGCCGACCACGATCGCCCGCTGCGAGTGTTTATTCGCGCGCCGGTTAGATCCGTAGGCCCAGGTGACGAAGATTTTCAAGACCAAGGTGAGCACTATTGTGAATGATGCCGCGACCAATATAACGGACAGGGGCACGTTCAGGCCTGCCATCTTTAAATAACTCGCGGACGACAACACCAAACTTGCAACGGCGACTGAGAGAAAGATCCGGATCAGGCTTTCTCGGTTGATCGGCTCGAACAGCCAACGGACGCCATTGATGCCGAGTTGGAAAGCTGAAAAGGTGCCACCTAATATTGCGGCAATCACAAGCAAGGGTGCCGCTGCCGGCATCGCATTCTGACCCACCGCATCAACCACGAGGGCCAGAACACAACCAGCGTAAATGCACGCAACCTGCAGTACGGCGGGAATCAGAAGATTCCGAAAGGACATACTGCTGCCAGTGCGCTGGCGCTCAGTTGTTTTTGGCATCTCTATCTTCAATTCAATTCTCTTTAAACGACTTCTTCGGACTCGTGCGGCAGCGAGATAGGGCTTTCGTCTGCAAGGTAATAGGCCCGGTATCCATTCGTTGGTGTTACTCTATTTAGCACGACTCCGATTAAGTTCACATTATGCAGTGAGTTGAGACGCTGCAGCGCAGCCTTTGTCGAGGGCATATCCGTCACGCCGGCAGAAACCACAAGCACTGTGCCATCGACTGCCGACCCAATAATCGCCGCATCGAAAACTGGCAAGAGGGCCGGTGTGTCAAAAACGATCGCCCGATATTCTTTCAGCAATTCGGTTATCAACTGATTGAAGCGAGCGCTTTGAATCAGCTTAATTGGATTCGGTACCTTCCCTCCACTCGATAACAGATAAAGTCCATCGAATTTAGTGCTCTTGATCACATCTCCGAGCGCGCCGGCGCCCACAAGATAGTCGGACAGACCGCGCTCATTTTCCATGCCCAGCTTGGTATGCAGTGACGGTTTCCGTAAATCGGCATCTACCAGCAATACCTTGGGTTCCATCTCGGCCATAGCTATGGCGGTGCTCAATGCCACCGTTGATTTACCGTCGCCTTGATGAGGACTTGTAATTGCGAGGGTTCGCAACGGCTTATCAGATGAGTAGCGAAGCGCCGTCACTAACTGCAAAAACGATTCGACGGTCAGCGCCCGCAACCAGGGCAAGCCATGGGGTGTCTTGGTGGTCAATTGCGGTACGCTCGCCAAAAGTGGTAGAGCCAGGGCTCTTTGCACGTCTTGTTCGTCTTTGAATGTATTGTCGAAGAAATCTACCAAGAACACGCCGCTGATCGCGAGCACGAGCCCCAGAATAAAACCGAGCAGCAAGTTCAGCGGCAGGTTCGGTTTTACCGTCTCATCTCCGGGCCGCGCCAATTGAGTGATTGCGATGTCGCTCAGAGAAGCGGTCTTTGCAACGGTCGCGTCATTGTACTTGTTCTGCAACGCCGTATAGACGTCTTCGGCAAGCGTGGCTTTTCTTTGAAGATCGGCCAATTGGAATGTCTCTCGCGGCAGATTTTGCGCCGAACCCGGAGAGCCCATTTGTGATCGTAATGTGGCAAGCTGAGATTGGTCGCTTGCAATTTGCGACCGTAAGGTTGCGGCTGTTTGACTCAACTGCTGATACACAGGGTTTGGAACGATGTTGTTTCCAGACACGATAGAGGCGGGTTGAGATTGGATTTCTCGCTGAATCTGAGCCTTTTGTTCCTCGAGCGCCACAACGGTCGGGTGCTGTTCGGTGAATTGTTTTCGGGCTGATTCCAATTGCACGTTGATCTGCGCCAGCTGAATCTGCAATTGCGCGACGACAGGGTTCTGATTGATATTAGATGAGCCATTAATCGTGGGGCTGAGTGACGTCATCTGCCCCGTGACGTTGGCTAACTGGGCTTGCGCCTGTTGCTGATCAACTTGCGCTTGGGCGAACCTTTGCTGAGCGGCTGCCACCGAGCTTCCCGCGCCCTGCCCCGTGCCGCCTATGTAAACGTTAGGATGGCTTGCTTGAAATTGCGCTAGCTTGCCGTCCGCGGCGTGCATGGCGGCTTCGGCTACCGGCATCTGCTTGGAAAGGAAGTCTAAAGCCGATCCTGCCTGGCTGGCAATGAGCTCTCGCTCTCTGTTGACAAAGACGGTTGCAAATTCATTTGCAATTTTAGAAGCAGTGTCGCGGTTGCTCCATGTTGCGGAAAGCGCTATGACAGCGGTGTTGGTGATGGGTTTTATTGAGATGTACTTGTCCAGCAGCGTCTTACCGCTGATCTTCAAGTGAAGGTCGCGCTCCACTTGGGCGGCGATAGGATTTTCCTGGAGCAGTTCGGCGTATGTTTCAGCGGTATGAGTTGTGCTTGCCGCTATGAGGGCGTTAAGCATTGGAAGGCTCGTGTCGCCTTGCCGCGCGGGCGTCGACAGGTTGGAGCTCCCTGCGATCATCTTGGTTGTTGCGGTGTACGTCTTGGGCGCGAGCAACGTCCAGATAACCACTGCTCCTAAGAACGTGAGGAATATCGAATAGAACACGCGGCGGCGGCGCCAGAATGTTCCGACGATTGAGGCAAAATCAGTCGGCTTCGCCGATTCTGAATAAACCGGTGGAGCTCCGGAGGGGAGTTGGTACATGTGCTCCGATTGCAACGAGGGACCGTAGTACATTGTCGAAATTTCCTTAAGGTGTGGGTTCGGCGCCGCATGGGCTGCTGCCGCACGCCGCCGGGCGCGTCGAATCGATACTGTTCTTGACGTTCGTGAGGTCGGTTGAGATCTTGGCGTTGGTTATCTGTGTAGGGTTCCAAGAGGGACTGCCTGGGAACAGCGTTCTATTCGCGACACTCTCAGTTACGATATCGTTCAGGAGCGTCGTTTCTTGAGCATTCGGCGCAGATTGCAGATGTTGCACCCACGCGGTGACAGCAATGAAATCCCAGTTATCGAATGCGGTCGAGCCGACTGGGCTATTTTGAAAGACGTAGAGCGCGGCGGCAGCCGAATACGCGTCGCTCATATTGCTCGGCTCGAGGTAGTGGTTGTGCCCCGGAATGCTGCCCAAGAATTGAAGAGTCCACCCCTCGGCCCCCGCGGCGGACTTCGCGACTACTACGTAGTTGCGGCCGGGCACCGTGGTATACGTCGGTGCTGGCGCGGCCGGCGTTGCGGTGGAAGTCGGCAGCACCGTGAAGTTTCCGCTTCCGTCCGTTGTGGTCACGCCTGCTTGGGCGCTGCAGCCGCATGAAAAGACGACACTCGCGCCGGCAGCCGCGCTATATGTTGCGTTCGCCGGATTCGTTCCGAACGTGACGACGTTGAGCGTGCCTATCATGGCTGAAGTTGCCTGCGGCGATGGCGACACCGTGGGTGAGGGGTTAGGGCCAGGGCCGGGAAGCGCGCCACCGCCACCACCGCACGCTGCGATGAGGGCGGCGGATGCGAATGCGCCGGATAGTGCGAGTAGCTGTTTGTACTTTACCATTTCCTAATTAAGCTCCAATCATCCGTGATTAATGGTGTAACAGTAGTAGCCGCAAGGTATAGAGCAGCGTCGCGCCGGCCGTCAGCGAACCCGCCGAGCCCTTTTTCGACTGGGGCACGTACACGACGTCGCCCTTTTGCATGACGAGGTCCTTAGAGAGATCGCCTTGTTGCAACTTTTCGTACAAGTTTACGTCGAAGTTTTGTACTTGCCCGTTTGCTGAATTGCGCGTCACGTGTATATGGTTGAGATCCGAGCTGGCATTTGGGCCGTTACCGGCCTTAGCAATTGCCATGGACAATCTGTCGCCCTCATAAAGCTGGATCTCACCGGGATGATCCACGTTGCCGAGCACTTCGACTGTGATCACCGTCGGCGACGGAATGTACACGATCGAGCTGTCCTGGACGGCGAGGTTTTGCGATGTGTCGCCATCGTGGAGCAGCTTTTGTAAAGACACCGTCGTCGCGGCGCCAGTTGAACCACCAACGCGTGCATCCGGATACGGGCCGTCGGTCGGCCCTATGCCTCCGGCTGCGGCAATCGCATCGGTGACGTGGCTATTCGGCGGCAACTGGTACTTGCCGGGTGTTTTGACGTTTCCCAGCACCAACACCGTGAGCTGGCCTTCCTGGGTTACAGAAACCGTCACCACCGGGTGTTTGACGAACTTCTGCAGAGAACGCGTGATCTTTTGTGCAGCTTGATCAGGGGTCAGACCACCGACGTGAACCGGGCCGACGAGCGGCATCGAGATATCGCCATTCGGCAACACGGTGACCGTTTGCGTCAATGATGCATCCCCATAGACGACGACGTTGAGCTGATCGCTGCCGTGGATGATGTAGCCTGCGGACGAATCTGCCCGCGCCGCGCCGGCCATGCCAGCAAAAACTAAAATCGCCGCGAGCGCAAATGCAACACCGTTTGCAAGTTTCTTTGAAAGATGTTTATCGAATTCCATAGTCATCTAGCTTTCATCAATTCTTTGAAATGTCACCGGCTTTTGCAACGAAGGAAGGCTCTGGGACGTGCTTGTTGTTACGCCCTGCGCTGCCGCGTATGATCGATTTTGCCAGCAGCCGTCCACCCAAGGTAGGATCGACGTAGGCCTCGCCGGCCGAGATCGTTTCAAGCGCAGCAATGAGCATGTTCAATGAAGCTGCCGTGCTGACCGCGCCGCGACAGCCCGAGGCTATCGCTTCGCGAGCACGCTCGAGTCTGTCGACTGCCACGAGCGCGCAGACCGGCATCTCCGGCATTGTTTGCCTTACTTGCCGTAATGTCGCCATGGGATCGTGGATCTGCATATCGAGCGCGATGAGCAAACCTGTCAACGGTGTTTCAGTTAGGAACCGCAGCCCATTGAGCTGATGCCCACAACTTTGCACAACGGAAATTAATCCGCTTGCCTCCAGCACGCTAACCAGTGCTTCCCTGAACAAAAGCTGGTCATCGATATAGGCAACGCGCACGCGCCCATCAATGTTTCCTGAACTTGCGGTCATATCGACATTGTATCCGCAAAGGAAGCGTCACAGTAGAACGTTACCGCCCGCGTAAGCAGGGTAAACGGCCCGACGCGACCTTCCAGTTTAGGACCAGGGTCCTACCACGGGGAGCGGGGCTTTGCCGTTTCCGGCAATTGGACTCACACTTCGCCGGCTAGCTCGCGGTCTTCCATCTCTGCGCTGGCCTCGTCATATGCTTGGCGCAAAGCGAGCAAAGCCTGATGACGGTGCGCGTCTTGTTCCGGCGGCGGCACATCCGCGCCGATGTCGCCTGTTTCAAAGACGCCATATTTTTTTTCGAGCGCTTCCACAAAAGCATCGATATCCACGCGTACTTCATCGGCTTCCTTTAGATAGCGCTGCAGCTCGGATGTAGGCGAATGTTCCACCGCTGCGACTCGCTCCGCGTCATCCGATACCGTAAACTTTTTCCAACGTGCGACGAGCGGATCAACGCGGTCCCAGGCTTGTTCCGTCATGCTCCTTACCGTGTGGCTAAGTATTGTCTGCGCAGCTGGTCCAGCAGCACTGCGGCAAGAATCACCGCCCCGAGGACGACTTCCTGCGCGTAGGACTGGATGCTCAACAGGTTCATCAGATTATACAACATTCCGATGAGGAGCGCGCCCACAAATGTACCGCCGATGGAACCTCGTCCACCCATGAGTGACGTGCCACCCACCACCACAGCGGCTATGGACTGGAGTTCGTACCCCTGGCCGGACTGCGGGATGCCTGAATTCAAGCGCGCTGCCAGCAACAGGCTCGCGAGTCCCGCGAGCGCTCCGGATACGACGTAAACAGCGAGCTTTACATTGAAGACGTTGATACCGGAAAGACGAGCGGCTTCTTCATTGCCGCCGATGGCATACACGTAGCGGCCGAAGCGCGTCTGGGTCAGCACATAGCTACCCGCGATGACGACCACGAGCATGATGATCACCGGCATTGGAATCCCGGGAATTCCGAAGAGATGACCCAAGCTTGGAAATACAAATCCGCTTCCGAGGAAATTGAAGGCGCTGTTGTTGATCTCGATCGGCCGGCCGCCCGTGTAGAGAAATGCCGAACCGCGCGCCATCAGCATCATCGCGAGCGTCGTGATAAATGGCGGCAATCCAAAACGAACCACGGGCAGGCCGTTGATAAAGCCCGCGAAGCCGCCGACCGACATGCCCACCAGCGCCGCCAATATCATGCCTAAAACGACCGACTGCTGCGCGTTGACCGTTCCCGCCATGAGAACGCCTGTCAGTGCGATCAACGATCCGACGGAAAGGTCGATGCCGGCGGTGATGATCACCAGTGTCTGACCGGTAGCTAAAATAGCGTTGACCGCTATCTGGCGCAGGACGTTGAGGACGTTACCGGGCTGAAGAAAGTTCCCGTGTGTGGCGAGGTTCACGATTGTGAGCAGGACGACGAGCCCGACGAAAAGTCCAACCGTACGCAGCAGCGAGGCACGGCGTTTCTGCCTTTCGAGCTTCAGCGTTTCCGATTCGACGACGCGCGCGACGTTCTGCTCTTGCGACGCACTCACGCTGCTATCGTTCCGGTGGCATAGCGAATAATTTCTTCCTGCGTCGATTCGCCCCGCCCGAAAATTTTGACGATGCGGCCTTTGTGCATCACCGCGATGCGCATCGACATCCCAAGGACCTCAGGCAGCTCAGACGAGGCCATCAAGATGCCGGCGCCCGCCTCAGCCAGCTTAACCATGAGTTCGTAGATCTCCAGTTTGGCTCCAACATCGATCCCACGCGTTGGCTCGTCGAAACAAAAGAGTTTTGCCTTTTTCAGCAGCCATTTGGCGAGCACGACCTTCTGCTGGTTGCCGCCCGACAGATTGCGCGCGATCTGTTCCAAAGAAGGCGTTCGAATCCGCAGTTCGGCCGCGAGCTTGGCGACGGCGGTAGACTCTTTGCGGCGATCGATGTGCCCGTTGCGCACAAAATCCTCGAGATGCGGCAGTGTCACGTTTTCGCGAATCGTCATGCCCAAGATCAATCCCTGGGTTTTGCGGTCTTCCGTGACCAGAGCCAAACCGGCTTCGATCGCCTCGTGCGGACTGCGCGGTTGCAATGGAGCGCCATTCAACGTCAACGAGCCGCTCGTAAAATGGTCAACGCCGCAAATCGCGCGCAACAGCGATGTCCGGCCCGCGCCGATCAATCCCGCCAAGCCCACTATTTCGCCCGGATAGACTTCGAGAGAAACGTTTTCAATACGCCCGGGCGCCGTTAACCCGCGGACGGCCAAGAGCGGGTGTTCGCGCGGTGGGTCTTGCGGCAGCGTAGGGAAATGCGACGACAGGCTGCGCCCGACCATGAAGCGGATCACGTCGTCGGGAGTAAGCGCGTTCCTGACATCAGTTTTTACGAGCTTCCCGTCGCGGAAAATCGTCACCCGATCGGCGATGGCGAAGATCTCTTCCAAGCGGTGTGAGATGTAGACAATTCCGACGCCGCTAGCCTTGAGCTTACGAATGATCTCAAAGAGCACCGCCACTTCGCTGGTCGTCAATGCAGCCGAGGGTTCGTCCATTACGATGACCCGCGCGTTGGTCGATAGCGCTTTTGCTATTTCTACCATTTGCTGCTGCGCCACCGATAAGCGCCGCACCTCAACCCCGAGCGGCAGCTCGACGCCGAGCTGGCTTATCGCTGCCGTCGCTTGCGTGCGCAACGCGGCCCAGTCGATGCCGGTGCCGCGAGTGGGCTCGCGGCCCAACATGATATTTTCCGCGACGCTCATACTGGGCACCAGATTGAATTCTTGATAGATGACGGCGATGCCGAGTTGCTCGGCGTGTTTTGGCGACCGGATCACGACCGGCTTGTCGTCGATGAGGATCTCTCCCGCGTCGGCGCTGACAGCGCCTGCCAGAACCTTGACGAGGGTGGACTTGCCGGCGCCGTTCTCACCTACGAGCGCATGCACTTCGCCCGCGCGAACATCGAAGCTCACGCCATCCAACGCTTGCACGCCGGGATACGACTTGCTGATGCCGTGCATGGAAAGAAACGGAGCCCCGTCCGGCGAGTTTCCCGAGCCGGGGCCGCCTTGTTCCGTCACTTTTTGCCGGTATACGATCCCACGGGGACGGGAATGACCTTGGGCAGCTTGTTGCCGCTGAAGTAGAGATGGATCTGGTCTATGACCAGCTTGCCGATTTGGTCGGGATGCTGTTGTGGATCTCCCACCATGAGGCCCGAATCGATCGCCTTCTTGGCTTCGGTGTTTGCGTCGTAGCCCACGACCTTGATCTTGCCAGTTTTCCCGGCTGCGGCGATGGAGCGCATGGCTCCGAGAGCGGAGTCGTCATTGATCCCAAAAACGCCGCTCAATGACGGATACTGTTGCATGAGATTGTCCATGACATTGGCTGCCTGCGTGCGATCGCCGCCGGCGGTTTGGTCGGCGACGATGATGATCGCCGGGTACTTGGCGGCAAGTTCTTGTTTGAATCCGTGCACGCGATCTTGCACCGATGTGACTTCGGGCTCATCGATGATCGCAATGGTGCCGTGACCCCCTAAAGCTTTTCCCAGCAGGTCCGCTGCGACCTTACCGCCTTGCACGTTATCTGAGGCGACGTGCGTGATGACGATGCCTTTGGATGCAGTGCTGGCGATGTCTGCCGTGAACACCGGCACGTTTGCGTTATTCGCTTCTACGATCGCAGGTCCGACCGCCTTAGAATCGGCCGGCGAAAGGATGATGGCGTCGACTTTTTTGCTTATGAAATCCTCGACTTGCGAGGTTTGCTTTGCCTGATCGTGGTTGGCATCCTGAAACGTGATGGTGTAGCCGTACTTTGCAGCTTCCGAGCGCATGCCTTGTTCCATGTCTTGATAGAACTGCGCTTGCAGATCAAGCAGTGAAACACCAATGCTCTTACTGCCGGCGCTAACGCTCTGACTGCTCGCCTGATTCGTCGCTGTGGCTGAAGTCGAGCTGCTTTGTTTGCTAGTGCAGCCGGCAACCGCCAAGACGATCAGCGCCGCCAGCACTCCCCCCACGATCTTCTTCACGTAATACCTCCTCCGAACGCCCGAACGATGTCCCTGTGGTTAAAAGCGACCACAGGTCTTCTCAGACTCGAACGTACATACGTCCGGTCCCGTTTGCGATAGTCCTTTTTCAACCCTATCCACATCGTTCCACCTTAGCGGTGTGGATATGTGGATAGTTGCACCACCCCGGGTTAAGGCCCAATTAAGCTGAAAAAGAGCGCTGACTAGACATTCTACTGCCCTTACTGCCGCCCCGCCGCCTTTGCCTTGACCGGTTTGCGGCGCTCCGTGAAGGTCTGGGTGATCGCAATGGGTTATTCGGCTGCGCTTCGCGGTATCGACGCCTATGTCGTACGGGTGGAAGTCGTCGGCGTCGCGACTGCCGATCCGACTATCCACATCGTCGGCCTCGCCAACCGCTCGATTCAGGAATCGAAAGAACGGGTCAACGCCGCCGTGCGCTCGTGCGGCTTTTTGTTTCCGACCTACAAGGTCGTCGTGAACCTCGCGCCGGCTGATGTGCGCAAAGAAGGTGCGGGTTTTGATCTTGCGCTGGCCCTTTCGATTTTGGCCATGGATCAACAGCTGAGCGCAGACTGCCTTCGCGATATCATTTGCGTCGGGGAACTCGCGCTCGATGGCGCGGTGAAAGCCGTGGGCGGTGTGTTGCCAATCGCCATCGGCTGCAAACAGGCCGGCTTCAAAAAACTTCTCATTCCCGCGGACAATCTGGCTGAGGCCGCTCTTGTCGACGGCCTCGTATTGTATCCCGTGCGAACGTTACAGCAAGCAGTGCATGCAGTACTCGGCTTGAGCGATCTTGGCGTTGAGAGCAGCGGCTGCACCCGGCTCACTCTCAAAGATGAGAGTCATCATGCCGAAGATCTGCAAGATATTCGCGGCCAAGAGCGCGCTCGCCGCGCGCTGGAAGTTGCCGCGGCAGGCGCCCACAACATACTCATGGTGGGTGCGCCCGGCAGCGGCAAGACGATGCTGGCGCGGCGCATGCCATCCATCTTACCATCGATGACGCACAGTGAGGCGTTGGAAGTGACCAAACTTTACAGCGTCAGCGGGTTGCTGCGCGAGAAATCGCGATTGGTCAGCGTGCGGCCGTTTCGCGCTCCGCACCACACGGCGAGCGCGGCCGCAATGATCGGAGGCGGCAACATACCGCGACCGGGAGAAGTTTCACTCGCACACGGCGGCGTGCTCTTTATGGACGAATTACCTGAATTTCCGCGTCATGTGCTTGAACTGTTACGTCAACCGCTAGAAGATCGGTGCGTGACAGTCTGCCGCGCGACCGGCGCAGTTATCTATCCCGCCGACTTTATGCTGGTTGCCAGTCTCAATCCATGTCCTTGCGGCTATAACGGCGATCGCGTGCGCGGTTGCTCGTGTTCGCCTTTCGCGATCGGCCGCTATCTTTCGAAGCTGTCGGGTCCGCTTTTGGATCGTATCGACATCCATGTGGAGGTACCGCGCTTACATTATGAAGACATGGCTTCGCCGACCGCGGCAGAGTGCTCGCGCGCCGTACGTGCACGAGTCGAAGCTGCACGCGATCGCCAGCGTGAGCGTACAAACGGCTCCGTTTCGAACGCCTCGATGCCGAGCAAGAGCTTTCGCGAATTCTGCGCGCTCAACGACTCCAGCCGGCAGCTCCTGCGGGCGGCCAGCGAAAGACTTCACCTTTCCGCGCGCGCGCACGACCGCATCATCCGGGTCGCCCGCACGATCGCTGATCTTGCCCGCAGCTCAGACATTGAAACGGTACACGTGGCCGAGTCCATTGGGTACCGCAGTCTCGACCGGGCACTCATAGCTATCCGCTGAGATACTACAAGCTATTAAGGATACTACTTCCCAAAATGGATATACGCGCTATAATAATCCAACCTGCGATTGTTCAATTGCATATCTAAGGAGAAATAAGAAGCGCATGGATCTTACAAAAACTTTCCCGCGTAGCGTAAGGGACAAACTCGCCGGAGTTGTCATGCTGGCGCGGACAACTGATAAAGCGCGCGCCTCTAAATCGGGCACGCTCGGAGAATACCGTTACGACTGTCCGATGGATCAAGAGGTCCTCGAGTTGTTGGGAATCGATGCGGCGGAGTTCGCGGACAAAGCGTCCGAACTCAACGACGCGGAGCTCGAGCGATGGGTGTATGACCGCCACGCCTCCAAAAAGAGCGCCGGCGAAATCGAAGCGTTCAACCAGTCGTTTTTGCAGAGCAGTCCCGAGCCTGGCTCTGACGGCGAAAAATATTTCATAGAAATGCGCAACGGCATCGATCCGAGCCGTACCGATATCACCACGTGGCCGCAACTACTCGACCTCGACGAAAAACGCGACGTACCACGCGGCAAGGCGGCTTAACTATGGAGAACGTTGCGCCACAGATTCGAACCAATGCCTTCGTCGTTGGTGTCATGGCGGGCATTCTAGGCGGGATCTTGATCGACTTGTTCTTGATAATCGCCACCCATGCCAATGCTATCCAAGTATGGCAGTTTATCGCAAGCGGCCTGGTCGGCTCGGCGGCATTCACCTCCACGAGCTTTGCTTGGCTGGGGCTTGCGCTTCATTTCTTCACGAGCATCGTGTTCGGTGTTGTGTATGCGTATGCAGCGATCGGCTTACGCGTGCTGGTGCGGCAGCCCATCTTGAGCGGTCTCGTTTATGGAGTCATCGTCATGATCGTCATGCAGTTTGTCACGGCGATCGTGCACTTGTCTCCCGCCGGGCCGCCCGAGGCGAGAATGATTATTGTGGGCTTAACCGCGCATGCGGTCTTTTTCGGTCTGCCCGTCGCATTGTACGTGGCCCGAAAGCTTACCGTCTAGTCAGCGCGGAGCGATCAACGTCAGGAGCGGATAACTTCCGCTCCTTTTATTTTGGATTCTGTTTGGGTCCCCCGCTACACTCAGGGTGACCGCATTCGCAGTGCGTGGAGCTCGGTCCGCGATGCCGGCAATAATCACTGCAGTAGCTGGGGCTGTCCTTGTGGTCTATGACGGTGCAGTGGCAGTTGACGTGATCGCATTTCGATTCAGTCACTGAGGTTTCTCCAATTAGGCCCGGTCGCTCAGCGCCGCGCCTGGGTCGCGCTTGCGAACACTCGGGTGTTCATCGCAAAACGGTAACAATGCGCTGCCGTTGCCTTGTGTCGTCCACAACGTCCGGGTCGCCTCGCGCAAACAGCCCGGATGGAAGCATTTTTCTTTCATGCCATGGCTGCTTTTGTCTCGTGCGTTGATAGTCTTGCGAAGCCTTGCCGCGCAGCCGAACGGGCGTGATGGCAGGATCGTTGGGCCATTTCTGGTTCGCGGCATTAGATATAGAGCGGCGGCGTGGTGCACTCAACCGGCGTCTGCGCAGATTGGCTCTGCGGGCCTTGGATCGAGCCGGCCGCTCTGTGCGCCTCACGATCATCGCCACTTGCGTGATACCGACCGGCGTCAGGCTTATCGCGCGCGCAAAATCCACTGCATCGATGCGCGTACTCATGAGACGCTTTGTGGCCTACTTTGCTGTTGGCGCGGGAACGCACGCCTTGCGTTGGCGCCCAACGGTCCAATTGGCGGCGATTCATCCTGGTCGTTTGCCGCTATACCACTCTTACATGACGCGCAGCTCACCGGATAGCGAGGATATTGAAACCATGAAGCCTAGAAAGAATGTGAAGCGTTTGGGTGTGCGGGCTGGTTTGGCCGCACTGCGAAGCATCGAGCGCGCCAATGCCGAGCTTTTGGGCATGGACGAGTATAGCGCACGGGTCCGTCGCTATGTAGCGGCGCACGATGCCCCTGCAGATGATACCGTCGCTTTCGAGCGTTTGTGTTTAGCGATTTTCGCCCAAGGCCTCAGCTTTGACGCTGTCGATAAGCATCGCGAGGTGCTGCGGTCCGCTTTTGACGGCTTCGATCCCGCCGCTGTTGCGCGTATCACCGCGCAACGTGCTGCCGCCTTGTTGCAAGAACCTATCATACGTAACCGGAGCAAGATCGAGGGGTGCGTCGAAAACGCGCGGCGCTGGGTCGCCCTGACAGACGCCAGCGGCCAATATCTGGCGCGCATCGCAGGCATCGCCGCTGACGATCACCCAGCCGAAGGCTGGCCAAAATTGACTGCTGCGCTGCAGCGCGATTTTGCGCGTTTGGGAGAATCAACGGCGGGGCTGACCCTCAAGCGCTGGGGGTTTTTCACAGCGCGTTGCCATCCCGGTTCGCAACGATTGTTGAGACGCTTAGGCTACGTCAACGATGGCCGGCCACAAAAGGTTCAGGAGTTCGTGGCAGCGCTGGCCCAAGCGGGCGGGAAAGATCCTTACGCGGTCGAGGCGGCACTCGCGCTGTTCGCTGCCGTTGGGCCCTGTAAAGCAGATCCGAGCTGTGCCGTGTGCCTGTTGAACGAAGGTTGCCCGTCGGCCGCTGCGCCGGATGCTGCGGTTAGCTGATCGCTGCCTGCAGCGTGCCCGGTTTGCCGCGATATGCGTTCCAGTCAACGGTGCCGGACGCTATCCCGGTGACGATCTCCGTGAGTTTGGTATTGGACGGCGCGCGCAATCCATTTTTGATCGCGTGAAGAGCGACTGCGCCGTTGAGCGTGCCGACCTCGGAGTGTTCTCGGCCGGCGCGCAAGTCCATCAGCAACGAGGGCAGCTTGTCGCCGCGTGCCCGAGCCACGCGATTAGTCAACACCATTCGCAGAACCGGCGCCGGTAACAGCGGCGCGGAACGAATGAGCAACGCTGCCGGATAATTTACCAAGTTGATCGGGGCGACGCCAAGGAGCGACATCACAGCAATCGCTTCCAGCAGACTCGCGCGTTCAATGCTGAACGCGATGTCATCAGCGTAGACCTGCGCGGGCGTCCAATCGAGCGCGGCGCATACGCCGTTGCCCAAAATATTGATGCACAATTTCGACCACTTGAGGGATTGCCAATCGCTGACCGCGCGTACGGAGAGCTTGGCTGTCGAAAGCGCCGCGATTATCCAGTTGTGCGGGTTACTCCCTAGCGGAGCGATGCAGAGTCCGCCTTTGGCAGTTGCGCTGACCTCGTTCGGGCCGGTCCGGTCGACGGCCACGGTGAGCGCTCCGGCGACAATGCGCTCGGCGCCAAAAACGTCCGCGAGCACCTCTTCGTTGCCGACGCCATTTTGCACCGTGAGGATGGAAGCGTTTCGGCAAGCAGGGATGTCTGCGATTGCGGCGGCGGCCTGCGCAGTCGCAAACGACTTCACCGCGAGGACGACAAGCTCGAAGGGTGCCTGCAACGCGACATCATCAATCCCGGCCACGGCTTGCGCACTCGTTTGAAACACGTTGCCCTCAACGCGCACCAAAATTCCTGACGCACTGAGCGACTCCGCCTGTGCAGGCCGCCCCATGATGACGACGTCATTGCCCGCCTGTA
>JGI12709J13192_1000058_pt1 | contig 17940 bp, 19 predicted proteins | sample BlaSpr_A8_OM3_M3_FD_13192 | JGI IMG/M metagenome (IMG submission 13192)
GCCTGGTCCGAAGCCGACCTGGCGGCGCGGCGCTGGTTTGCGGAGCGGATCCGGGAGGCAGGGCTCGAGCCGCGGGTCGATTCTGCCTTGAATGTCTTTGGTCACCTGGCCGGCTCGGCGGGCCCCAGGCTGCTGACCGGTTCGCACCTCGACAGCGTCCCCAATGGGGGGCGGCTTGACGGCGCCTACGGTGCCGTCGCCGGCCTCGAAGTCCTGCGCACGATGGTGGAATCGGGTGATCCGCTCGCGGCGCGCGTGGAGGTGGTCGGGTTCGCCGACGAGGAAGGCGTTCGCTTTGGTATGGGCTTGATCGGCAGCCTGGCGCTCACCGGTGAGCTCGAGCTGGACCGACTCCGCGAAGAGCGCGATTGGCAGGGCGTGCCGATCCGCCAGGTGATCGCGTCGGCAGGACGCGAAGTCGATCGCCTGCTCGACTCGCAGCAGCATCTGCACTCCATCGCGGCCTACCTCGAACTCCACATCGAGCAAGGGCCGCGGATGGAGGCCGACGGTGTTGACCTGGCGGTCGTGACCGGGATCGTTGGCGTCTACCGCGAGCAGGTTCGCGTGATCGGACGCCAAAACCACGCCGGCACGACGCCCTTCGGGCTCCGCCACGACGCGGGTCGGGTGGCCGCCCGGGCCGCTGCCGGTTTGCGCGAGCTCGTCGAGGGCGTCGACCCGGGTGCGGTGGCCAACATCGGGGTGATGCGGTTCGATCCCGGCGGCGTCAACGTCATTCCCGGGCGCGCCGCCTTCACCCTCGAGGTCCGTCACCTCGAGGAGCCGGTCGTCCAGCGAATCGTCGAGACCTTCAACGAGAACCTCGAAACGATCTGCGCCGAGGAAGGCTGCCGGGCGGAGACCGAGCGGCTTTCCTGGGTGCCACCGGCGCGGATGGACAACGAGCAGATGGCGATGCTCGAGGCGGCGTGCCAGGAGCTTGGCCGCACGCCGGCCAAGCTGTCGAGCGGCGCGGGTCACGACGCCGCGATCCTCGCCCGTCACGTCCCCACCGGCATGCTCTTCGTCCCCAGCATCGGCGGGGTGAGCCACGCGCCACAAGAAAACACCTCCGATGAGCACCTGGTCCTCGGCGCGCGCGCGCTGCACCGAGGAGTGCGGGCAGCGGCGGCGCGGATAAAGTAGTCGCACCGTCATGGACGTCCTGCTGCCGCACTCCCTCGATGAAGCCCTCGCCATGAAGGCGGAGCGCCCCGAAGCGACGCCGATCGCGGGTGGCACAGACCTGATGGTCGACCTGAACTTCGGCCGGCGGCGCCCGTCGGCCATGATCGACCTCAGCCGGGTCGCCGAGCTCGCCTCGTGGCAACAGGAAAACGGCCAGGTCTTCCTCGGGTCGGGCCTCACCTACGCCACCATCGTCAAGGAGATGCCNGCGTTTAAGCCACTGGTGCAGGCCTCTCGCTCAGTCGGCTCGCCGCAGATTCGCAATCGGGGTACGGTTGGGGGAAACCTGGGCACGGCATCACCGGCCGGCGATGCGTTGCCGGTGCTGGCGGCGTACGACGCCGACGTGGTTGTGCGCAGCCGGGCGCGCGGCGAGCGATCGATGCCCTGGCATGCGTTCCTCACCGGCCCAAAGAAGACGGCACTGGCGGCGGATGAGCTCATCGTCGGGGCACGCTGGCCGCGGCGGCGCGGTCCAGGGAGCTTCTCGAAAATCGGGACGCGCAATGCGATGGTGATCGCCGTCGCCGGCCTCTGCCTGGTTGTCGACGAGGAGAACGGACGGGTCAAGGTCGCGCTCGGGTCGGTGGGCCCGACGATCCTACGCGCCACAGAGGCGGAGCAGCAAATCGCCGCCGCGATGGCGTCATCCGGCGCCTGGCAGGATCGATCCATCACTCTTCCCGACCAGGTGATCGACGAATTTAGCCAGCTGGTCGCGGCCGCGGCTCAGCCCCTCGATGACGTGCGGGGCACCGCCGCCTACCGCCGGCATGGATGCCGCGTGCTCGCCCGGCGCGCCATCACCTGGGCCCTCGATGAGCGGAGGTTGCCGGCATGGTTGTGAGGGTGAAAGTCAACGACGCCTGGCAGGAGGCCGAGGCGTGGCCCGGCGCAAGCTTGCTGACCTTCCTGCGCGACCGCCTTGGACTCTACGGCTCGAAGAACGCGTGCGAACAGGGCGAGTGCGGATCCTGCTCGGTCTGGCTCGATGGCACCCTCGTCTGCAGCTGCCTGGTGCTGGCGGCCCAAGCACACGAACGCGAGGTCCGTACGATCGAAGGCCTCACCGCCAGCGACCGCCTGCATCCGATCCAGGAGGCCTTTGTCGAAGCCGGCGCCGTCCAGTGCGGGTTCTGTACCCCCGGGTTCGTCGTGGCCGTGGCCGACCTGCTGCAGAAAGACCCGACGCCGAGCCCGGCCACGGTGCGGGAGGCGCTCAGCGGCAATCTCTGCCGCTGCACCGGCTACCAGAAAATCCTCGACGCGGTCAGCCTGGCGTCGGCACGGCTGCGAGGTGGAACGTGATCCTGATCGACGGCTGCCGCGTCGTGGTCACCATGAACGACGCCGGTACCGAGCTCGAGAATGGATCGATCCTGATTGACGGCGGCGTCATCACCTGGATTGGCCAGGGACGGCCTCCGGTTCGCGAGCAGCCCGACGTCATCGACGGTCGCGGGCTGGTCGCGATTCCAGGGTTGATCAACACCCATCACCACCTCTACCAGACCCTTACCCGCGTTCGCGCACAAGAGGGCGGTTTGTTCGACTGGCTGCGCGAGCTCTATCCGGTCTGGGCGACGATCGACACCGATTGGGAGCGGACCGCCGCCGAAGTCGGCCTCGCCGAGCTCGCCCTCAGCGGCTGCTCGACGACCACCGACCATCATTATGTCTTTCCGTCGGGCGTCACCGGCCTGCTCGAGACGGAGATCGAAGTTGCCGGCCAACTTGGCCTGCGCTTCCACCCCTGCCGTGGCTCGATGGACCTCGGCGAATCCAGCGGAGGGCTCCCGCCAGATCGCGTGGTCGAGGACATCGATACCATCCTCGTGGCGACCGACGACGCGATCGCGCGCTTCCACAACCCGGCCCCTGGATCGATGTTGCGGATCGCGGTCGGCCCCTGTTCACCCTTCTCGGTCTCGCAGCGGCTGATGCGCGAGTCGGCTGCGCTTGCCCGCCGGCGCAACGTCCGACTCCACACCCACATCGCCGAGACGCTCGATGAAGAGAGCTACTGCAAGTCGACCTTCGATCGCCGGCCGCTCGAGCTGCTCGACGACCTCGGCTTCCTCGGCCCCGACGTGTGGCTGGCGCATTGCGTGCACGTGGATGACGCCGACATCAGACGGATGGCGGCGACCCGGACCGCCGTCGCCTGGTGCCCAACCTCGAACATGCGGCTCGGCTCCGGCTTTGCGCCAGGCCGCGAAATGATCGACGCTGGAGTCCAGGTCGGTATCGCAGTCGATGGATCGGCCTCCAACGACAGCGGCAACTTGCTTGCCGAGGCGCGCCAGGCCATGCTCACCACCAGGGCGCGCAAGGGTGCCGCGTCGATGAGCGCCCGTCAGGCGTTGCGCGTTGCCACCCGCGGCGGGGCAGCGTGCCTGGGTCGGGACGACGTCGGCTCGCTCGAGGTCGGCAAGCGCGCCGACATCGCGCTCTTCGCGACCGACGGCCTGGCATTCCGCGGCGCGGAAGCGGACCCGGTGGCCGCGCTCGTCTTCTGCGATCCAGGTCCAGTCCAGCATCTCTTCGTCGACGGCAAACCGGTCGTCCATGACGGACACCTGGTCAACCTCAGCGAGGCCACCATGATCTGGGCATGAACGTCAAGATCCGTCGAGAGGGCGGCGTCGGTCAGTCGGTGCGGCGTGTCGACGGCATCCCCAAGGTGAAGGGCGAGTTCGAGTACGCCAGCGACCTCCACCGCGACGGGATGTTGTGGGGCGCGACGCTGCGGAGCCCGCACCCGCACGCGCAGATCATCTCGATCGATGTTTCGGCCGCTGCCGCGGCGCCCGGCGTCGTCGCCGTGCTCACTCACGCCGACGTACCAGGCAAACCAACGTTCGGGCTCGACGTCCAGGACCAGCCGGTGCTGGCCAGAGATGTCGTGCGCTACGCGGGCGAGGCCGTGGCCATCGTCGCCGCGGAGGACCTGGAGGTGGCGCGGGCCTCGCTCGAAAAGATCGCCATCACTTACAAGGTTCTGACGCCGGTCACCGACATGGAGCAGGCGCTCGAGAAAAGCGCACCCCCGGTCCATCCCCAGGGCAACGTCGTTCGCTCGCTGACCATCATCCACGGCGATCCCAATGCGCGGGCGGACGTCTGGGTAGAAGGGATGTACGAGACCGGCATGCAGGACCAGGCACCGCTTGGCCCAGAGGCAGGACTGGCCATCCCGGCGGAAGATGGCGGTGTCGATCTGTTCATCGCAACCCAGTGGTTGCATGCCGACCTGGAGCAGCTCGCCCCCTGCCTCGACCTCCCGCCGGAGAAGGTGCGCCTTCACCTCTCAGGCGTGGGCGGCGCGTTCGGCGCCCGCGAGGATGTGAGCATGCAGATCCACGCCTGCATGCTGGCGCTTCGCAGCCGGCGACCGGTGAAGATGAGCTACGGCCGCCAGGAGTCGTTCTACGGCCATGTCCACCGGCACCCCTCGCGGATCTGGATGCGCCATGGCGCGAGCCGCGACGGCAAGCTGGTCAACGTCCAGGCCCGCCTCCTGGTCGACGGCGGTGCCTACACCTCGACCTCACCGGCAGTCATCGGCAACGCCACCACCTTTGCCGCCGGGCCGTACGAAGTCCCCAACGCGCGGCTGGTCGGGACCGCAGTGTTTACCAACAACCCGCCCTGCGGGGCGATGCGCGGCTTTGGTGCCGTCCAGGCCTGCTTCGCGTATGAGGCACAGATGGACAAGTTGGCCGCGGCATTGAACCTCGACCCGATCGAGCTTCGCCTGAAAAATGCCTTGCGCTCCGGTTCCGTGCTGCCGACCGGTCAATCGATCGTCGGCGTGGCCCCGGTGCGCGAGTGCCTGCAGCGCCTCCAGGCGCTTCCGCTTCCGCCCGACGAGTCGGCGCTCGACCGCGACCCGATGCTCCTCCCCGGCGGCGCCGGCAATGTGGGCCATGGCGAAGCGCTCAAGCGCGGTGTCGGCGTCGCGGTCGGCTACAAAAACCTCGGCTACAGCGAAGGCTTCGACGACTCCTCCGAGGCGTGGGTCCGGGTCTCGGTCGACAACGAGGGACCGCTCGCCGAGGTGAAGACCGCGGCCGTTGAGGTCGGCCAGGGACTCGATACGATCATCACGCAAATTGTTCGCAGCGAGCTCGGCGTCGATCGTGTCACCCTGTGCCAACCGGATACCGCAATCGGTTCGGCCGGCTCCAGCTCCGCCTCCCGGCAAACCATGATGACGGGCGGCGCGGTGCAGCTCGCGTGCCAGGCGGTGCGCGCCGAGATCGACCGGCAGGGTGGCCTTGCGGATCTGCGCCGGCCGGTGGAAGCCACCCGGGTGTTCCATCATCGCGTGACCGGAAAGCTCGATGCCAATGGCCAAGGGGATCCGCACGTGACATTTGCCTTCGGGGCAGCGCGTGCCGTCGTCGAGGTCGACCAGGACCTTGGCCTGGTCCGGGTCGTGCAATTGGCGGTGGTCCAGGATGTCGGTCGTGCGCTCAACCCGCAGAGTGTGCTGGGGCAGATCGAGGGCGGCAGCGCCCAGGGCCTCGGCCTGGCGCTGATGGAGGAAATCGTGCTCGTCGACGGCCACGTGAAGAATGCGTCTTTTACCGACTACCTAATCCCTACGGTGCTCGACATGCCGCCGGTGATCTCCGAAATCATCGAGGAGCCCGAACCTGGGTTACCCTACGGCGCCAAGGGGGTTGGCGAGCCATCGACGGTCGTCGTCCCGGCTGCAGTTGTCGCCGCCCTCCGTCATGCGACCGGCCGGGAGTTGCGACGAGCGCCGGTGAAACCGGACGACCTGGTCGGACTGTGAGCGAACTAGCTACGGTCTCGACCCACGTCCTCGACGTTGCGTCGGGAAAGCCGGCGGCCGGTGTCCGCGTCACGCTGGGCACGCGTACCCTCACCACCGACGCCCAGGGACGGATCGCTGACCTGAGTGGCGGCGGCATCAATCCGGGGTCTTACCGATTGCTGGTTGAGGTCGGGACGTATTTTGCCGGCACGCCGCACCTTTTCGAGACGATCGCACTCGAGCTCCAGCTCTCCGAAGGTCGCCACTACCACGTGCCGTTGCTGATCGCACCGTATTCGTGCACGACCTACCGCGGAACCTGATGACGACGATCGAGGAAGCGCTCGAGGGCTCGACGCCGCTGGCTCAGAAGGTTAGGGACCGCGGACCTTATCGCACCGGCGCCCAACTCATCGCGCAGATGCGCGCCACGCTGCCTACGCTGACCGATGAGGAAAAGGTGGCGACTCTCAATGCCCACCCCCGCATTGGCGAAGACCTGGAACGCCTGTCTGCTCGCTCGCTCAAGGAACAGGGCGCGGATCGGCTCCCCGCCGACCAGCTCCCCGTCCTACGCCGGCTGAACGCTGAGTACGAGCAGCGCTTCGGATTCCGCTTCGTGGTCTTCGTCAATCGCCGGCCCAAAAAGGACATCGTCAAGGTCCTGCAAGCCAGACTGCGTCGGACGCGTGAGGAAGAACTACAGGAAGGCCTACGTGCGATCGTGGCGATCGCCGAGGATCGGCTGCGTTCGTGAACGCCGACATCCGCTATGGCAAGCACAACGTCTCTTTCTACCGGACCCACCCGAGCCGCGGGGTGCTCGGCGGCCGGGTCAGCATCGACGTCTTCGGCGACAACTTCATGCCGGCTTACACCGAGGGCGACAACCGTGAGGTGGTCGCCACCGACACGATGAAGAATTTCGTCTATGCAATGGCGCTCGAGTACACCGGAGCCAGCCATGAGGGCTTCGCGGCCTTCCTAGGACGCCGGTTGCTCGAGACCTACCCGCAGCTGAATGCGCTGCGGATTTCCATCAACGAGATCCCGTTCGCCGTCCATAGCGACAAACTGCTGAGCCCGCTCGAGAACGATTACGGGACGGTGGAGCTGGAACTCGGTCGCGATGGGCTTCGGTCGCTCCGCTGCGGCCGGCGCAACTTGCGGCTGGTCAAGCTCACTGGGAGCGCATTTCGAGACTTTGCCCGCGACGCTTACACGACACTTCCCGAGGTCTCGGACCGTCCGCTCTACATCCATCTCGACGTGCACTGGCGCTACCAGCTCATCGCGGATGGCGTGAGCGACGGCAATGGGCGCATCGACTCCGAGACAGTGCGCGGGGCCGTGATCGCCGCGTTCGATGACTTCGTCAGCATGTCGATCCAGCATCTCGTCTACGAGATGGGCACCCGGCTACTGGCCCGCTTCAGCGGCATGAGCGAAGTCTCCTTCGACGCGGAGAACCGCCTGTGGGACACGTCGAAGGTCTCTGAGACCGACCCGAAGACCCGCGTTTTCAGCGATCCGAAACCCGCCCACGGCAGTATCGGCCTTACCCTTAGACGCGATGCTTGAGATTACGGTCGGCTCGCTTCGTTTCACCGCGCGCTGGGAGACCAGCACGGCGCCAAAGACCTGCGCCGCGTTTCGAAAGCTCCTCCCGCTCCGTGCGCGGCTCGTGCAGGCCCGATGGAGCGGCGAATCCGCCTGGGTGCCGCTGGGCGACCTGGAGACCGGGCTTGGCTTCGAGAACCACACCAGCTATCCGGCCGCAGGCCAGCTGCTCCTCTACCCCGGCGGGATCAGTGAGACCGAAGTCCTCTTCCCCTACGGTTCGACTAGCTTCGCCAGCAAAGCGGGGCCGCTCGCCGGCAACCACTTCGCGACGATCGAGGAGGGCCGCGAGTTGCTCGCCGAGGTGGGCCGGCGTGTTCTCTATGACGGCGCTCAGGAGGTCATCTTCAGCGAGGCCTGAGCCCCGAACCGATCCAGCTCCTCGAGATAGCCGCGCTTGGCATCGTCGGGGAGGAATGACGCGACGAACGAATTCCTCGCCAGCCGAAGCAGCTGTTCGCGACTGAGATCGAGGGCCGCGGCCGAAGCCTGGAAGTTGTCGGCTACGTAGCCGCCGAAATAGGCGGGATCGTCGGAATTCACCGTCACCAGGAGGCCGCGATCCAGCAGCTGCTTGAGATTGTGAGATTCGAGGTTCGGAAAGACCCGCAGCTTGACATTGGACAGCGGGCACACCGTGAGCGGAATCTGTTCCTCGACCAGGCGGCCGACCAATCGCTCGTCCTCGATCGACCGCACCCCGTGGTCGATGCGCCGCGCCTTCAGGACATCGAGCGCCTCCCAGACGTACTCCGGCGGTCCTTCTTCACCGGCGTGCGCGACGGCCAGCAAGCCGGACTCGCGGGCGCGATCGTACACATCCTTGAATTTCGCTGGGGGATGCCCAACCTCTGACGAGTCGAGACCGACCGCCAGGATCCACTCGCGGTAAGGGAGCGCCTCCACGAGCGTTCGCATCGCTGCCTCCTCGCTCAGGTGCCGCAGAAAACAGAGGATGAGACCGCTCGTGATATTAAGGCGAGCGCGACCGTCCTCGAGCGCACGATGAATGCCGGTGACAACCGTTTCGAATGGCACGCCTCGATCCGTATGGGTCTGTGGATCGAAGAAGATCTCGGCGTGGCGCACCCCCTGGGTAGCAGCCCGGGTTAGGTATGCCCAGGTGAGGTCGTAGAAATCTTGTTCCATGAGCAATACATGGCAGCCCGCGTAGTAGATGTCGAGGAACGATTGCAGATCGCTGAAGACGTAGGCGCGGCGAACGTCTTCAACCGATGCATGGGGCAAGCTGATGCCATTTCGGCGGGCTAGCTCGAACATCACCGCCGGTTCGAGCGTCCCTTCAATGTGTAGGTGCAACTCGGCCTTTGGGAGCTTGCGCGCGAAGTCAGCGAGCGTTAGGGATGTTTCGATAGTTGTTTCAGCCGATCCTCTTCCTGAAGATCCAGAGAACCTGAGAAGTCATTCGGCGAGCAGACAGAGGTCGGCGCGTCCTGCAGCGAGGATCGTGTTGATGTCGTCGGCGGTGGCGAGGTTGCCGCTGGCCAGCGTCGGTATGCCCGCCTCGTTGCGGATGCGGTCGCTCGCCGGAACGCCAAACAGCCGCCGGTAATCGGGGCGGCTCTCCCAGATCGTCTGACCCATGACCGCGTGCACCAGGTCGCACCCGTGCGATTTGAGCAGAGCGGCGATTGCAACGGCCTCGTCGAGATCGTTCCCTCCCGGCGCCCAATCACTCGCTGAAATCCGAACCAGAAGGGGACGGTCCCAGGTTGTGCGAACCAGGTCGAGCACAGCAAGCGGAAGCCGCATGCGGTTCTCCAGCGAACCTCCGTAATCGTCGGTGCGCCGGTTGGTCAACGGCGAGATGAAGCCTGCGACCAGATACCCATGGGCGAAGTTGAGCTCCAGCGCGTCAACGCCGCAGCCAGCTGCGGCTTTCGCTGCCAGAGCAAAGACCTTCACGAGATGCGCCATGTCGCGTCCTGTCATCTCTTTCGGGAGCGCCGCGCGGGGCGTGTATGCGATTGGCGAGGCTGCCATCAGCCGCCATCCGCCCTTCCGCAGCGGCCGGTCGACCCCCTGCGAGCGCGGCCGCATCGAACCGCGGCGTCCCGCATGACCCAGTTGCAGAGCCACCCGGCTGCCGGCCTTTTGGATGCGCTCCGCCGCCGACCTCAGACGGTCCTGCGTCGTCCGATCGATCACCGGCGTCTCCGGTGTGATGCGTCCGTCCTCCGTGACGCTGACGAACTCGGTGATGACCAGGCCGGCCCCCAGACGGGCTGCCACGTCGAGGTCCGGCCCTGCGGCCACCGCCACACGATTCGACAGGGTCAGCTTCCCGAGCCGGAGCGGCGCGAACATCGGTGGCGGGCTCAGGCGCACCGCGCCATCCGGCGACCCTGTCGCGGCGGCCGCGAACCAGGAGTCCACGGTGCGCACCAGTTCCGGATCGCGCTGCGTCAGGTTGACGTAGGTGATCCGNCGGCTACGCGTCAGCAGGTTGAAGGCAAACTGNCGNGGGTCGAACTGCGCGTACCGNGACACNTGCTCGAAATAGCCCGAGCTCTCGAGNGCAGCCTCCTGGAAGCGCTCGACGANGGGCTGCCGTTCCATCTCGTAGTCGTTGAGCGCGGCCGCCAGGTCGCGGTGCCGGCGCAAGGCGTCGACCAGCGCGATGCTATCCTCCATCGCCAGCTTGGTACCCGATCCGATGGAGAAATGGGCGGTGTGGGCGGCGTCGCCGAGCACAACGACGTTGCCGTGGTGCCAGTTTTCCTGGCGCAGGGTGGCGAAGTTGACCCAGAGCGAGCGGTTCGACATCAGGTGCCGGCCACGCAGCTCCGGCTGGAACAAGGCTTCGCAGTACGCGATGCTGTCCGCCTCGCTTGCGGATTCGAGACCAGCCCGTCGCCAGGCATCCTCCGGGCACTCCACGATGAAGGTGCACGTGTGCGCATCGAAGGGATACGCATGGACCTGGAACAGGCCATCGTGGTTGCGACGGAAGATGAAGGTGAACGCGTCGAGCGGCAGGTCGCTCCCAAACCACACGTATTTCGTCGGATGCACCGCGACCTGTGGCTTGAAGAACTCACCATACGTCCGTCGGACCAGGCCATTGATGCCGTCGGCGCCCACGATGAGATCGGCGCCCTCCAACTCCGCGACATCGCGGACCTCTCGCTCGAAATCGAGCCGCACCCCGAGCGCCTGGCAGCGCCGCTGAAGGATGTTGAGCAGCACCTTGCGTGAGATGCCGGTAAAAACATGGCCTCGGGACCGGATCCTGGTGTCCTGGTAATAGATGTCGATGGCGTTCCAGCGCGCGAAGCTCTCGCCGATCTCGGTGAAGGTCTCGTAGTCGGCATCCCGCAGCGCGCCGAGCGTCTCCTCGGAAAAGACCACGCCCCACCCGAAGGTCGCGTCGGGCGGATTGCGCTCCACCACCAGGACCTCGTCACCGGGATTGGCTTTCTTCGCCAACAATGCGAAGTAGAGTCCCGAGGGTCCCCCGCCGAGGACGGCGTAGCGCACCGGTTTAGCCGATCACCTCAGCCAGCCGCTCGATCTGCTCGATCCCGGACACCGTGGGGAATAGCACCAGCTCATCGCAACCCGCATCTTCGTAGCCACGGATGAAGTCAACGATCGCTCCCGCCGACGTGAGGTTTCCGGCCGCGATCTTCTCGGCGAACGGTCCTGTGAACGCGTAGTAATGGCGGAGATAGTTCGCGCCGGCGTCGGCGATCCCATCGCCCAGCGCGAAGTAGCCCATCCCCCACAGGATCGGCCGTCCCGGCCGGCCCAGGTCGGACCAGGCCGTGAGGGCTTTGGATGCGGCAGCGACGAACGCGCGCGGCGGTCCACCGCCATGCATGTAGCCATCGGCGTAACGGGCCATGCGCGCCAGCGCCTCGCCGCTGGATCCACCGACCAGCACTTTGGGACCTGGAGCCTTCGGGGTCGGGCCGATCTTGCCCTCCTCCCAGACGTCACGGATCGCTTCCAGCTGTTCGCCAAAGCGCCGGCCACGGCCGCGACTGTCGATGCCCGACGCCTTGTAATCCTCACCACGGGCACCCACCGCCAACCCAAGCGTGAGCCGGCCGCCCGAGAGGGCGTCCAGCGAGGCGGCCTGCTTCGCCAGGATGGCCGTGTTGCGCAGCGGGGCAATCACGACCATGGTGGCCAGCCGTATGCGCCGGGTCACCGCGGCGGCGGCGGCGAGTGCCGTGAAGGGCTCGTAATTCTGGTAGGCAACGCGGTCCACCACCCCCAGGCTGCTGAATGGACCGGCATCGGCACGCTTGGCCCAGTCCAATAGGAGCTCTGCGCTGATTCCGGCCGTAGAGGTCGGCAGGCCGACCCCGATGTTCATGTATCCGTCGCTCCTTCGGAGGAGATGATAAGTTTTCCCGGATGAGTGCGTTCCGCGGGTCGGCGGCGCCCACACAGTCGTGGAACCACTTTCGCTTCGCCGTCAAGGACGGCGTCGCGACCCTTACCTTCGACCGCCCCCAGCGCCTGAACGCGCTGACCTTCCAGGTCTACGCCGATCTGCGCGACCTGCTGACCGACCTTCCGCAGCGCGACGACGTCCGCGTACTGGTGATCACCGGCACCGGTCGGGGTTTCAGCTCGGGGGGCGATGTGAACGAGATCATCGGCGAATTGCAAAAGATGGATCCGCGCGACCTGCTGGCCTTCACGCGCATGACCGGGACGGTCACCCAACGGATGCGCGACTGCCCCCTCCCCATCATTGCCTCGGTAAATGGCATCGCGGCCGGGGCGGGCGCCGTGATTGCGCTGGCGGCCGACCTGCGCATCATGGCAGCGTCAGCAACCTTCTCCTTCCTCTTCACCAAGGTCGGCCTGTCGGGCGGTGACATGGGCGCCGCCTATCTCCTCCCGCGATTGATCGGGTTGGGCCGTGCCAGCGAGCTACTCCTGCTCGGCGAACCAGTTACGGCGCAGCGGGCGCTGGCCATCGGCCTCGCCAATGACGTGGTCGAGGATAGCGAGCTCGTCGCGCAAACGGCCGGACTGGCCACGAGGCTAGCGCAAGGCCCGGCTCTCGCCTATGCGGCGACGAAGATGCTGATCTCGAAAGAGTTGGACATGAACCTCGGCGCCTCGCTCGAGCTGGACAGCATGACGCAGGCCCTGCTGATGAAGAGCGCCGACCACGCCGAGTTCTATGCGGCGTTTCGCGAGGGACGGGAGGTGAAATGGAGCGGCCGATAGCAAGCCCGCACGAGATCCGCAACCCGGACAGCCTTCCGCCTCCGCAGGGTTTCTCCCACGCGGTCATTGCGAAGGCGGGCCGCACTGTGTACCTCGCCGGTCAGACGGCGCAACAGACGGACGGGACCGTCGTGGGCGTCACCCTGGCGGAGCAATTCGACGTAGCGGCCAGCAACGTCGTCAAGGCCCTCGAGGCCGCTGGGGCCCATCCGCAGGACCTGGTCAGCATGCAAATCTTCGTGACCGATGTGGCCGAATACCAGCGGACTTCGAAGCAAATCGGAGAAGCCTACCGGCGGCATTTCGGCCGGCACTATCCAGCGATAGCACTACTCGAGGTCGGTCGGCTCTTCGACCCGAAGGCGAAGGTCGAGCTGATGGCGATCGCCGTCACTGCCTGAGGAAGTCGTACGGTCGCGGTGGCGATGTCCGCGCGGCGGCCGTCGCTTCGCCAACGTCAATCAATCGCATGCCCGTTGTGCCGGAGAAGACAAGGATCGCCTTCCAGGTCAGGATGACACTGTTACGCGCCATCCAGACGATCTCTCCCGGAAACAACGTTCATCAGTTCCGGATCGAAACGCCGGATCAACTCGACGATCGGGTTAGCGAATGGCTGCGCGAGGCCTACGCAGTCGGTCAGCAACAGCATCTGAGAACGAGGAGAGGGCCTGCGCCCCTAACGCAAGCCCAGGCCCCTGATTTTCGGACCGAACTCAGTCGCTACTCGACCCTCCTGCGCTAACCTGCCCACGGATCTCGCCAGCAGGGAACCTGCTGGTGTGGACGTTGGCGTAGGCGTCGCCAGCTTCGATGATCCGGAGGGCCGTTGCCAAGTCCCCAGCGCTGAGGCCCTGGTCGGGCGCGATCGTCAGGATACTTGCTGCCGTGATGGTGCCAGTCACGGTGCCGCCGGCCGCCGGGCAGGCTGGCGTGCCGGCCGGGCCGTTGTCCAAGTTCGAACACAGGAATACGAATACGCCGCCATTCACGGCGGGTTGGCCGAAGTGGAGATGTGCCTGTAATGCCGACGTGGAGAGGCCGGAGTAGGTCAGCGTGTAGTGGATTACGCCCTTTTCCGCTTTGGCCGTGAACATGCCTACGCCCGTCGTCGCCTTGGGCGGTGACTCGTTCAAGCCAGACAGCCTGGCTCGCATATTCAACGCACTTTCATCCGCGCTGGCGGCCGCCGTGGTGACCAGCGCAAGAAGTCCGACGACGGTCAGCGATCTGGCGAGCCTCGTGTTCATGTTTACGTCCCTCCAAGAAGTCGCCGAAAGAGCCGGTTTCATGATGCTCCGCCATTAAGAAGCTGTCAACGGCCGAAACGGACGGCAAACGCGGCCCCCCAGTGGCGCTCCGAATAGACAGGAGCGCCGTTTCCGCAGTCAGGTCGCGGCAAGGTCGGGGAGCTGATCGAAGAAAGGAGGCCAATCGCCGTGGTATGACACCTCGAACTCATTGGCGTGGGGTGGACCAGGACCGTCAACAAAGATTGCCAACCCCCAAGTGTTGTGGCCGGGGTAATCCGCCGGAACCGAGCAGCAGCCAAAGCTTGGAGATATCCCGTAGTTTCCAGACACGGCGACCACCCAGATCAATTCGTCGGCCTTACCGTTGCGGTTCCACTCCGAATTGCGTTGCAGATCGCGACGATACATGAGCTTTGCCTCCACTCGCGAAAATGCCGTCCGCTTGTAGCCCTGGAGGGCCGCCTCGATGACGGACGCCTTCGAGAACTGTGGATGAACTGGTGTATGGGGCCGGGAATTGAGCGCCAAGATTACGACCACCACAGCCAGCAGAGGCACGCCGAAGACCAGGCGCGGCCACCGAGAAGCAACCCCTGAGAAACGCCTCATAGAGGGTTAACGGTGTCCCCGATGCCGCCCTTCTGGCCCGCGCTTCGGTACGTAATGTCTGGACGGCTGGACCGTTAAATCGCTTGTGAGGTGGCCGCTCCTTGCGATCGCGTTCGCACTAACGGCCTGCCAACCTCAGGGTTCCGCCCATGTCACGCCATCTTCGTCGCTGGCTAGCCCTCCGGGCGACATCATCTACGTGCAGGATCTGAATGCCCCTCGGATGCTCGAGATGGATTGGTCTGGCAAGGTTCGCGCGTCAGTGTCTGCACAGGGCTTCAGCACTCCTTCCCCTGACGGCTCCAGGTTTATTCGCGCAACTGATCGCCTCACTGTCGAAGACTGGCGGGGCAGCTCACTCGGACCGTTGGACGTCGATCCAACCTCGTACGGTCTCTCCGCCTGGGCCGATGACGGCGTGCACATCTGCGGAATTACTTTTCGATCCAACAGCGGCCCGGACACTGGAACCGGATCGCTTTGGATCGCCGCTCCAGGCGAAAAGAGTCGAATCGTCGGACCGGTCGGAAAGCCCGGTTCGGATCCTGCGGTCGCAATATGCTCGATCAAGAACAACCGAGCGATCATTGCTGGGGGACTAACGGCTCACTGGCCACCCGGTGGAACCAGCTATCTCATCACCAGCGAGATCCAGGTAGTCGACCTATCGACGGGCGCGATCGAGTACGAACATCAGTACCCGCTTGGCAACCTTGGAGGCCAGCGCGAGAATGGAACCCGGGGAGATTGGGTCCTCGTCACAGCCTCCCACGATGGGCGGTACCTGGCCGAGAGCGGAGTCTTCAATGGCCAGACGACGGTCCGCGAAGTTCCGAGCGGCCGGGAGCTTGTCAGCCTACAGGGGAGCGTCTGCGGTTTCTCGTGGGACGGGTCGCTCGTGGCGGCCAGCGTCACCGTAGGCGGGACCACGGAGAGCCATGTGATTAGTTGGACCGACCAGCGCGTCATCTGGCACGGGTCCGGCGTCGCGCAGTCGGCGGTCGCGAGGCCCGATTCCTCCGATCTCCTAATCGGTAGGTCAGCAACGGCTGGCGACTGGTCCGACCTCGTTGTGGTCCGAGCCGATGGCACCTCGACAGAAGTCGTTCAGAATGGACGCGTTTGGTCGCCCTAAGCAGGATCTGGGGGATGGGGCGGCTCAGCCTCCCGACGCACGGAACAGATCGCGGGCAATGATTTCCCGCTGAATCTCCGATGTCCCTTCGTAGATGCGGGGCGCGCGAACTTCGCGATAGAGGTGCTCTAGGAGATGACCCTGTTCGAGGGCGATGGCGCCGTGGACCTGGATCGCGACGTCGATCACCTGCTGCGCGGTCTCGGTGGCGAACAGCTTGGCCATCGCTGAGCGCCGGGCAACGGGCTGGTCGCCGCGATCGTAGGCCTCCGCGGCAGTGTAGACGAGCGCACGGGCCGCCTCGAGTCTGGTCGCCATTTCAGCGAGTTGATGCGACACAGCCTGGAATTCTTTGATCGGGCGCCCGAAGGCCTGCCGGCTGGAGGCATGGGCGACGGCGGCATCGAGGGCAGCCTGCGCCATCCCAATGACCGATGCGCCGACGCTGGGCCGGAACAGATCGAGCGTCCGCATTGCCAGCTTGAAGCCGCGGTCGACATCGCCCAGGACTTGCTGCTCCGACACCAGAACGCCATCCAACTCGAGCCGACCGATCGGATGCGCCGAGAGCAAGCGCATGACAGTTCCACTCAGCCCTTTCGCGTCGCCATTGACGATGAAGGCCGTGATCCCCTTTGTCCCTGCCCCAGGCGTCGTCCTGGCGAAGATGGTGTAGACATCCGCATCCGGGGCATTCGAGATGAAGACCTTGGTGCCCGTCAGTCGATACCCCTTGCCATCACGTTCGGCACGCAGAGCGAGCGCTCCAGCGTCCGTCCCGGCACCGGGCTCCGTGAGGGCGAAGGCAGCGACGGCCTCGCCCCGAGCCACGGGCCCGGCGTAGCGTCCGGCTTGCTCGTCCGAGCCGGCCAGAACGATCGGGTAGGCGCCGAGCGTCTGGATGGCAATCCCATTCTCGACCGCGGTCGACTCACGGGCGAGCGCCTCGCGCACCGCGCAGAGGTCGACAGCCGAGACCTCTTCGTCGCGCGTTCCGCCAGCACGGCGTGGAAACAGCCGCGGCAGCAGGCCCTCCTCGGCCAGGCCGCCGATCAGCCGGCGATTGACCCGTCCCTCCACACCCGAGTCGGCGACCGGAATGAGTTTCCGGGCAATGGCCGACGCGTCGCTGGCCAACCGGTCCCGGTCGCTCATCCCTGGACGGCGCCTCCGTCGATGACAAGACTCTGGCCGTTGATGCCTCGGGCCACTTCGGAACAGAGATAGGTCGTGAGCGCGGCCACCTCGGGGGCGGTCATCAACCGCCCCTGCGGGCTGAATCCCTCGAGGATCTTTCGGGCGTCCTGTTCCGTGCGGCCCGTCCGTTTCGAGATGTTCGCGACAGAGCCATTGGTCATTTCGGTGTCGACGTAGCCGGGACAGACCGCGTTGACCGTGATGCCACGAGCGGCGACCTCCGAAGCGACGGCCCGGGTCAAGCCGAGCAACGCGTGCTTCGAGGCGGTATAGGCCACGACATAGAGTCCCCCGGCCTTTGCCGCGACCGACGCAATGTTGACGACGCGGCCCCACTTCGCCTGGAGCATCATCGGCAACACCGCACGGGTGCAGTAGAAGGCGCCGGTCGCGTTAACGCGCAGCATCCGGTCCCACATCTCGTCGGTGGTGTCGGCGAGCTTGGCGCCCCCGGCGATGCCGGCGTTGTTCACCAGGATCAGTGGGTCACCCAGGGCACTCTTAACCCGAGCGATCATGGCATCGACCTGAGGCCGTTCGGCGACGTCGCAGACGATCGCCTCGGCGCGACGACCCAGCGCTCGGATCGCGGCCGCGGTTTCCTCCAGCTCGCTGGAGGAGCGGGCGATGACGGCAATGTCCGCTCCTGCCGACGCGAGCGACAACGCCACCGCACGGCCGATCCCACGTCCGCCACCGGTGACCAACGCGATCCGGCCGGTTAGCTCCGACATGCTCAGTGCTCGCCCAGGATCTTGGTCAGTTTCGGCAGGTCGATGTTCCCGCCGGAGACGATGCAGGCGATACGGCCCTTACCAGCTTTCCCAGAGAGTGCCACCGCCAGGGCCACCGCACCGGCTCCCTCGGCGATGACCCGATTGCGTTCCGCCATCAAACGCAGGGCGGCGGCGATCTCCTCGAGGCTCGCCGTGAAC
>JGI12709J13192_1000067_pt1 | contig 17082 bp, 14 predicted proteins | sample BlaSpr_A8_OM3_M3_FD_13192 | JGI IMG/M metagenome (IMG submission 13192)
CCCGCCGCAAGGATGTGCACATCGCCATCTCCAACGGCTTCGGCTTCGGCGGGCACAACGCAGTCGTGGTCTTGAAGAAGTACGAGGAGTAGCTTGACCGACGACGCATCGACCGGAACCGTTCTCAATCGCAGCCTCCAGGAGGAGATGCAGACCTCCTACATGGAGTACGCGATGTCCGTCATCATCGCGCGGGCGCTGCCCGATGTGCGTGATGGTCTGAAGCCGGTCCAGCGCCGGATTCTCTACGCCATGCACCGCTCGGGTGCGACCTCCGGCAGCCGGCACCGCAAGTGCGCGGCATTCGTGGGCGACGTGCTGAAGCTGTACCACCCGCACAGCAACGACGCCGTATACGACGCGCTGGTGAGGATGGGCCAGCCGTTCTCGCTTCGATATCCGCTGATCGACGGCCAGGGAAACTTCGGCAGCGTCGACGGCGATCCGCCGGCGGCGATGCGCTACACGGAGGCGCGGCTTTCCGCGATCACCGGCGAGCTGATGGCGGACATCGAGAAGCAGACCGTGGACATGAAACCGAACTACGACGGTCAGGAGGAGGAGCCGACCGTGCTGCCGGCCCGCCTGCCCAACCTGCTCGTCAACGGAACCACCGGCATCGCGGTCGGCATGACGACGAACATCCCGCCGCACAACCTCCGCGAGGTCGCAGCCGGCGTCAAGCTCCTCGTCGACAATCCCGAGGCCACGGGAGAGGATCTTCTCGCCTTCATCAAAGGTCCCGACTTTCCGACGGGCGGGATCGTCATGGGCACGGCCGGGATCAAGGCCGCCTATTCCACCGGGCACGGCCGCATCATCGTCCGCGCGCGGCACACGTTCGAGCAGGCGCCCAACGGACGCGAGCGGATCATCATCGACGAGCTCCCGTACGCGGTCAACAAGGCGACCCTGGTCGGGAAGATCGCAGAGCTTGTCTCCGAGCGGAAGCTCGAAGGGATCGCAGACCTCCGGGACGAGTCAGACCGCGACGGCATGCGCGTCGTCATCGAGCTGAAGCGCGAGGCCCGGGTGTTCACGGTGCTGAACAACCTGTACAAGCACACCACGCTGCAGCAGACGTTCGGCGTGATCATGCTCGCCATCGTCGAGGGCCGGCCGGTGGTGTTGAGCCTGAAGCAGGCCCTGCAGCTCTTTATCGATCACCGGCGCGACGTCATCCTGCGCCGGACACGCTTCGACCTCGAGCGGGCCCAGGAACGCGCCCACATCCTCGAAGGCTTGAAGATCTGCCTCGACCACCTGGATGAGGTGATCAAGACCATTCGCGCGGCGGCGGACACGGAGGTCGCGGCCACACAGCTGCAGACGAAGTTCGGGCTGTCAGAGCGCCAGGCGCGCGCGGTGCTCGCACTTACGCTGGGCCGCCTCACCAAGCTCGAGCGTGGAAAGATCGACGAGGAGTACGAGCAGGTGATCAAGACGATCGCCTACCTCGAGAGCGTCCTCGCGAGCGACCAGAAGGTCCGTCTTTTGATCAAGGAAGAGATGGACGATCTCGTCAAGAAGTACGGCGACGATCGCCGCACGGAGATCACCGACCAGGAGCCGAACGAGCTGTCCGCCGAGGATCTCGTGCCGAAAGAGGACGTCGTCGTCACTCTCACCCATCGCGGGTACGTGAAGCGCCAGCCCCTGCGGGTCTTCCGAGCCCAGAAACGCGGAGGGGTGGGCCTGAAGGGCGCGCGGCCGACCGCCGGCAGCGACGCGCCCAGCGGCACACGCGAAGAGGACTACGCCGTGCACCTGCTGACCACGCATACACATGCGTCGATGCTCTTCTTCACGCAGAGCGGCCGCGTGTTTCAGCTGCGCGTGCACGAGGTGCCCGAGCGCGAGCGTCAGGCGAAGGGCGTGTCGGTCAACAACCTCATCGACATCGGACCGAACGAGCGCATCAGCGCAGTGTTCGTGCGCCCGGAGACAGAGGCCGAAGCCCGCTACATGCTGATGGTGACCAAGAACGGATATATAAAGAAGACGGCGCTCGCTGAGTACGCCAACGTGCGCCGCAACGGCCTGATCGCGATCAACCTCCAGGAGGGTGACGAGCTCAACTGGGTTACACCCACCACCGGCTCGGACGACATCCTCATCGCCACCGCCCTCGGCAAGGCGATTCGATTCAGCGAGAAGGAAGTCCGCGCGATGGGTCGCGACACCCAGGGCGTGATCGGCATCAAGCTGGGCAAGGCCGACAGCGTGGTCGGGAGCGCGACCGCGACTCCGGGCGGCGATCTTCTCGTCGTCACCGAGCGGGGTTATGGGAAGCGGACCCCGGTCGACGAATATCCCATGCACCACCGGGCCGGCCAGGGCGTGTTCACGCTCAAGGTGACGGACCGGGTCGGCAAGCTGGCCGCCATGCGGGTGGTCAGCGACCCAGAGGAGGAGGTACTGATCATCAGTGCCAGCGGCATGGTGCTGCGCACGCAGGTCGGCGCCATCTCGCGCATCGGCCGGCAGACCCAGGGCGTGATCGTGATGCGCCTGGCGCCCGACGACCAGGTGGTCGCCATCGCGCCGGTGGGAGCGCTTGAAGAAGGCGACGCGAAAGAGTGACCCAGGTCAACCTGGCGACGCTCGGGACGATCGGCATCTGGCTGCTCGTGGCAGCCGGGCTGGTCCTGATCGTCGAGCTCGTGCTGATCGCGGTGTGGGGCGCGGCGATGAGCCGCCGGATGCTCGCGCTCAGCGAAAGCATCTCGAGCCAGCGGGCTGAGATCCAGGCCGACCTCGAGCGGCTTCGGCGCGCGATCGAAGAGACAAAGGCGCTGTGGCGGCCGTACCAGCGGATGCTCCGCACGCTGAACCATCCCCTGCTCCTGGCCGTGTTGGCGTCATTGCGGCGCCGGAGGGCGGCGCGTTGAAAGGAGTGCGCTCTGCTGCGGGGACGTCGGAGGCGCCAGAGTCGACTGCACGCAGCGCCGCCAGGCAGGCCGCCGAGGACGCGGTCGAACGGGAGCGGGCTCGCATCGCGCGAGACCTGCACGACGGGATCGCGACCGACCTGGCGGCGGCGATCTCGCTCTTCAAGACTCACATGGAGGGTCACCCTAAATTTGGCAAGGCAGGCGGCCCGGACGAGATCCTGGGCGACGTCTTCGGGATTCTCGAGCGGATGCTGAAGCAGGTCCGCGAAACGCTGGCCGAGCTGCGGCCGCGGCCGATTGGGCCTGAAGGCCTGCTGGGCGCCGTGCGCACACAGGCGGACGAGTTCGCCCGCCTTTATTCGATCCGGGTCGAGATCTCGAGCAACGGAACCGAGACCATGCTGCCGCCTCAGCAGCGCGAGGTCGTCTACCAGGTAGTGCGAGAGGCTCTCACCAATGTGAGGCGGCACTCGGGGTCGTCTATCTGCAGGGTGCGGCTGGCATTCGCGGCGCGGCCGTTCCTGATCGAGGTGGCCGACGAAGGGCGCGGCTTCAAGTCGCCGACGTCGGGCGGGTACGGCCTGGTCGGAATGCGGGAGCGGGCGGCCGGCATCGGTGGCCGGCTGGAGGTGGTCAGCACCGAGGGCCGCGGCACCACCGTGTTCTTGTTCGGCCCCAACTAGCGCGACCTACCAGGTCACAGCCGCAGCTCTCGGCGCCTTGCCGGCACCTCTGGAAACGCCAGCGCCACCTCGAGGCTGACGAATCGCAGCTTGCGCGCGACGTCGTCCGCGATGATCTTGGCCTTGCGTTCTGGGACCTTGAGGGCGCGTGCGATCTCTGACTCTGACAGGCCGTAACTGAGCAGCTGCGCGACCTCACTTTCGGTTGGATTCAGCCGCCCCAGTGGGCGGCGAAGCGCCTCGACCATCGGCGCCAGCGTGACTCCCAGGCTGCCCGCGTAGTGGACGTCCGCCTCCGAGTACCAGTGGTCCCGACGGCAGCCGACCGTGAGCAGCCCGACGGGCCGCTGACCGAACTCGCCAACGGGCGCATACAAAATCGCCGGCCAGTCCAGCTCCCAGTCGTAGCCGTTCGAAGGGTTTGGGTTCTCGATCACGGAGTTCACGACAACCGGCCTCTTTTCGTAGAGGGCCCGCCGCGACAGCGGCGCGAGGGGGCGGCTCTGCAGAAAGCGGGGCGCGATTTCAGACGCAGCGATCGGCTGCAGCGATCCGGCCCGCAGATAGCCGAGTACCCAGCGGTCGTGGCAGAGGGCTTCAAGGGCCAGTCCCAGCCGCCGCCTGGCTTCTCGGAGGTCTGGGAGCTGGCCCATGCTCAGAGGATATGAGCGCCGTGTGGTTCTGGCCTCACCAGCGGTTCAGCAGTTGCTCAAGAAACGCTGAACTACTGATAATTGCGGCGGGGATTGGCGGCGTGACCGCAAAGCTTCTTGTCGTCGACGACGAGCCTCGCACGGCAGAGCTCACTGCCGCGCTGCTGCGGCGGGCCGGCTACACGGTGGAGGTGGCGGCCAGCGGGACGGAGGCCGTCGCCCGCGCGCGGTCGAGCGCGCCGGACCTGATGCTGCTCGACTACGAAATGCCCGACATGCAGGCGCCTGAGGTGCTCGATGAATTGCGGTCGGGCGCGGATCGGGTGGCGTTTCCCGTGATCATCTTCACTGGCGCACGGCACTCGCCAAGCGACCAGGTGATCGGGATCGAGCGAGGTGCGACCGACTACATCGTCAAAGGCACGGATCGCCAGGTGCTGTTGGCGCGCGTCCGCGGAGCGCTTCGCGAGCGCGCCACTGGTGATCGCGTCTTGGTCAGGGGTCGGTTGCGAATCGATATAGGCAAAGGCCAGGCTTTTCTCGCATCGAAAGAATTGAAGCTCGAGCGAAGACCGCTCCTGATGCTACAGGTGCTCGCGGCGCGCGAGGGTGAGGCGGTCACGCGAGCCGAGCTGCTCGAACACGTGTGGGGCAGCACTTTCAAGGGTTTCGAGCACAGCGTCGAGCAGGCCGCATATGAGTTGCGCCGCGCTCTCAAGGAACCAGGTTGGATCGAAACCGTACGTGGCATCGGATACCGGTTCGTCACCCAACCCTGAGCTGCCGGCTGCGCTGCACCGGCTGCGATCAACGCTCGCACGGCTGAAAGCCGAGCTCGAGCTGGCGGAGACAGACGGGGCGGTGCCTCCAACCATGAGGCTGCTCGAAGACGTTCGCGAAGCCCTCGCCCACTTGGGCGCGGCCGAAGACGCGAGTCAGCGTCGCGGCTCGGTGCTGGTGGTGGATGACGACGCGCGACTGGCCGAGATCACAGCCCGCGGCCTCCGCCGCCTGGGTTTCGACGCCGATGCAAGCAGCTCCCTGCGCAACCTCAGGGCTCGGGAGGTTCTCATCTTCGACCTCAGCCTGCTCGAGGCCCTCGACGCCGCCGCGCGGCAGGACATTCGGGCGAGTCGGCCGATCGTGGTTACGGGTGCGACCGACGCGGGATCGCGCGCTCTCGCCGCCAGCCTTGATGCGAGCGACTACCTGGTCAAACCCATCGAGCTGGAGGAGCTGGCTGCGGCGATCAATCGCCGATTGGCGGAAGAGTGAAAGTGAACACGCGTTCGCCTACTGAGATCGCTTATTGCGACGTTTTTGCCACGGCTTTGGTAGGGTGACGTCGGTCTTCAACGTCTGCGAACGCTAAAAGGAGACCGGGGGCTATTTGTCACGCATCCATCGCTACATGACCCATGCAGTAGTGCTCGCCATAGCGATGGCCATTTTCAGCTACAGCGCCACGGACCGAAACTTCTTTCCGAACTTCCACGCGGGTCCAGTTCCCGCGGCCGCCGCCTACGAAGGAGTTGCGGTCGGCGACTTCTCACTCGGCCGTGACAGCGTCATCATCAAACCGATTTCGGTTCCGACGTCACCGCTTCAAAGCCGCGCTCCGATCGTGCACATCATCGGGCCCGATGACACTCTGGAGAGCATCGGCCGACAGTTCAACCTTTCGTGGAGGGAGGTCCTCTGGTCGAATCCAGGCCTGCGCATGCCGCTCTCGGTGGGTCGGCCCATCAAACTGCCGCCGGTGCCTGGCGTAGTGGTCGTCGTCAAGACTGGGGACACGCCGGCGAGCCTTGCTACCAAATACGGCGTTGATCCAACCGTCCTGCTCGGCTTCAATGGGCTTCGCGGCCCTCAGCTGACGCCGGGCTCGGTGCTTGTGATTCCCGTCGATCCAGCCCAGGGTCCAAACCTGAGCACGGGTGTGCCCGCCGACCCGGCCGAACCCGGCCAGTTCGTGTGTCCGATCGCCGGCGCTCGCATCATTCAGGAATTCGGGCCGACGTCGTTTGCGCTAGAACCGCCTTTCGGCGGTTATCTGCATTTCCACACTGGCCTCGATTTACTGGCCGAATACGGCACACCGATCGTCGCGGCTGCCGGTGGAAGGGTGACTGCAGCCGGTGACGCGGACTACTTCGGGACCCGCGTCGAGGTGACTGACAGTTTCGGCCTCGTCGAGGTTTATGCCCATATGTCACTGGTGAACGTAGCCCTCGGGCAGGAAGTCCAGCAGGGCAAGATTGTCGGCTTTGTCGGCAGTACAGGTCTGTCAGTCGGCTCACACCTGCACTTTCAGCTCCAAGTCGGTGGCCTGCCAGCCGCCCCAGGGCCATTGATCGGCTGTTAAGGAGACGCCCCAGCGCCGAGGACGGAGCGCTGTCGCAGTCACAGTCACCTCAAAGGCCGCCCACATGAACCTCAAATGAGCGGCTGCCACTCTTTGCTTAGCTGCATGAGTAAGAGGAGCACACCCTGAACAATTACGACCCTAAAAACTCCCACGAGACCGCTTCCGCCCGGCCCTCGTTTCGCGCGAAGTCGAACAGAGGAAGTCGTTGGATCCTGGTCGCTGTGCTGATGAGTGCGGTCATCGGCCTTTCCGCTGCGTGCGGCACGTCCCCAGCAACGGTCACATCCCCGTCGGCAGCAGGAGCCGGCCGGGGATCCAACGCTCGGTCCGGACCCGCCTCCGGGGGAGCATCCGGCACGGTCAGCAGCGTGTCCACGTCGGGCTTCACATTGTTGACATCAGTGGGTCAGAAGGTGGCCGTCAGCGAGGTTGCCTCTACGACATACCAGAAGGGCACGATCTCGACCTCGGCGAGCGCCATTGCAACTGGCGAAGACGTCCTCGTGCTTGGGATAACCAGCGGAACGACAATCACGGCCACACAGGTCATCGTGCAACCGCCTGGCGGCGAAGGATCTTCGGCTCCCTCGGCGGCAGGGGTGATCCCCTTCCAGCCCGGTGCACCGACCACGTCAAAGCAGGTCGGCCAGATCCCGGCGAACTACAGTCAGGGGTCGGGAACGATCGTCAGCGGTACGACAGCTGACAAGGCGACGGAAGCTGCGCTGGCTGCCTACCCGGGGGGTATCGTCGACCGTGTTGTGCAGCAGAGCAACGGCGAGTTCGAGGTTCACAACATCGGCGTCAACTGGCCACACCACATCTTCGTCAACCAGGACTTCAGAGTCGTCGGCGCCAACTAGCCGCCACGGCGGGATAGCGCTGCGAGCCTCGGCCCCTACCAGACTGCGTGAAGGCGCTGGTTATCGCTGACAACACCCAGCTCGACTCCTAACCCACCTTCCCCGGCCTCAGCCGACATGTGGCTAGCCTCGTTTTGGCGATCCGCCTGCTACTCGCGACGATGTTTGCTGCAGCCACAGGTAGAACGCCAGGGTGGTCAGCGGCAAAAGTACTAGGACAGTGAATGGGTGATACGGATTCCTCGGGAGTCCAAGCAGCACGAAAGCTGAGACTGCCAACCCCACAAGCACAAGGGCACCCGACACGCAGATCGCCATAACCCAGGAGTAGCGCCGTTGAGTCACAGCTGCGACCAAACCAAGAATCCCGACGGCCACTGTCAGAAGGAACCCGAGACTGCCTCCGCCGATGGCCAGCAGGCCGAACACCAAGTCTGTGGAGTTCTGTGGGCCGTTTGTCGTTGCTGTCGGCGCGGGAACCAGTACAAACTCTAGGTACGCGCCGAGCTGCGCGATCAAGAGTGCGACACAAGCCAGGAGGGACAGCACGAGCAGTGCGCGTCGCAAGATCGCAAAGCATACTGATCGGTCGCTGCCCTCCAGTACCTTCCGGTTGCGGCCATTGGGCGTTGCGCCTCCCGGAGCGCAGATGTCGACTGACGGAACTTGACTAACCAACCAAAGCGTGATGGTGCTCGCGCAGGGAGTTGAACCCCGACCTTTTGATTGAGAGAGTGGTCGCTCAGGTATAGGACGCTGTCAGCGAGTGACGCTCATCAACTAGTGAATGGCGGCAGCACCACTGTGAAGACCGCACCGCGACGGCTTCCTTCGAACAAAAGTTGGCCTTGGTGCTCTCGGACGATGCCGTACGACATGAAGAGGCCGAGACCCGTGCCGCCCTCCTTGGTCGTGAAGTGCGGCTCGAATAACCGGTGGCGCTGGTCGTCTGAGATTCCGGGTCCGTTGTCGGCGATGCTGAAGAAGGGCCACCCGTTTCCCCGCTTTCCAGTAGTGGCCTCAACCCGACCGCCCTGCTCGACGGCATCGATGGCGTTGTTCAGCAGGTTGGTGATCACCTCGCGCATCAACAGCGGGTCCGCGCGCACGTTGACCACGTCCGACGTTTCTCGAGTCGCAAGCTGGACTTCCTTGGCCCGGGCTCGGGGCCGCGCCATCCCGAGACCTCGAGTCACGAGCTCGTTGAGGTCGACGGGGTCGGGGGCATAGGTAACACGGGGCGTTGCGCCCTGAGCCAGGCTCCGCAGAACGGCAACCGCATCATTGGCGGCTGCAGTCGCGGTCTCGAAGCTTTCGCGGTCGACGGGGTCGAGGCGGCGGGTGTCGATCTCGCGCAGATAGCCCAACGCGTTAGCCATGTGGTTCCTGAGGTTGTGCACGACGCCCTCAACGGCCCGGCTGTGGAAGAGGTGGCGGTCGGCGTCAGAGAGCTCGGACTCCAGGACTCTTCGCACGCGCCTGCCGGCGATGGTGTCGGTGAGAGCGAGCGAGAGTACGCAGACAGTGGTCGCCAGGAAATATCCGAGCAACGAACCATTAAGAACGTAGCTGAGGAGCAGGGCGGCCAGCGCGAAGTAACCGAAGGCAAAATAGAACGACGATGTGAAGTTGTGGCGCACGATGCTCCTTGGAGACTCGCCCGTGCGCACGGATAGCGCAACAGCCACCGTCAGCAGGTTAGCCGCACTAGTTGCAACAATCGCCAATACACGAGAACCAAGCGGCAGCGTACCTCCAACATGAAGTTGAGCCGCCACTACAGATCCAAAGCAAGCAATCCACGCCGAGACGACTGCGTTCACTGCGATCGGACCTGGCCCGCGCCGAGCTAAGCCGACCGACGATCCAAGCCCCACCAGGGTTGCGTGGAGCGGATTCAAGAGAATGGCAGCCGTTCCGCACACGATGCCTGTGAGCGTCAACCGGCCGCGATCAATCCGAACCTCGGACATGTTCAGCAGCGCGCCCGCAACCAGTAGAAAGACGAGTTTGCCTAAATCGTCGGGCGAATCGTTGCCGAGCTGGCGCGCTAGAAGATTGAGGCCGACGACTCCCAAGCCCAGGAGCGCCAAAAAGCCCGCCAGAGCGTGCGACCTGTTCAATCTCTTCTTGCTAAGCTGCGAGCATCGCGAAGGCTGCGTCGGACCGTAAGGAGTACCGGGTGCTCGTCGTCGACGACAGTGTGCTTCCGCGCGCTGCCGCCCGAACGATGCTTGGCACCGCTACGGGGCTGCATCTTGTTGGCGAGGCGTCGTCCGGAGCCGAGGCACTCCAGGCGATGGGCAGGTTCAAACCAGACCTGATTTTGATGGACGTCCACATGCCCGGCATGGATGGCGCGGCGACCACCAGCGAGATCCTGGCCCAGTACCCCCATGTGAAAGTCATCGCCTGGACTGTATCGGAGTCCAGCGACGATCTCCTACGAATGATGCGAGCCGGGTGCTCGGGATATGTGCTCAAAGACGTCGGGCCGGCTGAGCTGCAGCGGGCACTCTGGTCAGCCGTCCGAAGCGAGAGCCCCGTGCCGCGGAAGATGATCCCGGACGTTCTCCGGCGGGTAACTGAGCAGACTCCCCTATCCCAAAACACGAGCGCGGTTGCGCTGACATCCCGGGAGATGCAGATCCTGCGAGGCATCGCCAAGGGCATTCCGACGAAAAGGCTGGCGCAACAGCTCGGTCTCCGGGCGCCGTCAGTCGAGACCCATCTCCACAATCTGTTCCGGAAACTGAACGCTGCCAACCGTGGTGAAGCCGTTAGCACCGCCCTAAAGGTAGGGCTGATTACCTTGGGTGACCTCTAGATCGCAATTCTTGCTCATTGATTTCAATGAGCTGCACCCATGGATCCCCATGAGGGCGGATAGAGGGAATTGACGATATCTAACTAAGGTCCCAATCCCGAGACTTGAATGTAATGACTTGGTCGCTGCGGATCTCACAAATCTAGGGAAAGAGGGGGAAATCTAGTCATGGCGCGAATTTTTAGGAGATTGCTTCGGACACAGGGCAAGTCCCGTGTAGTTGGCGTCTGGATCTTCTAGAGCCACCCCGTCGTCGGACCGTTAGGTAACAGCAATACATACCGGGAGCCACGCGGGGCTAAGCCCGCTGGTTGACCCGGTGATTGCGGCCTAAAAGCCGCGGTCAGCGATCTAGAATTCCTGCGGCGTGCCTCGTTTCAGCTCCCTGCCTTGGTCAGCGCGACTCTACCTCGCCGGGGTCATCGCGATCGGCGTCGGTATGGTGGCGTTTGGGTGGTTGGTTCACCCAGTCCCTACGAGTGTGCTTCCCACGCTCCTCTATCTAGCAATCGGAACGCAGATAGCCGCTTTGCGCCCGATCGCGTGGAAGTCCGGGCACCAGCAGGTCCTTGATCCACTACTCATTGCTGCCGGGCTAGTTGCGCCCGGGGCGGGTGTTGGCTTGCTTACCTGGTTAGCAATCTTCGACGGTCGTGTGCCCGGGCGAACTATCCAGTGGTGGGCCTTCTTATTCAATCGAGCGATGTTGTCGATAGCTCACGTGGTGCCGTCCATTGCAGTGGCGTCGATCGGCAGCGAGACGAACTGGTGGGCGTTGCCTGTGCGGGTCACTGCATATGTGCTTGCGGTGGTGTGTCTCAACTACATCCTGACCGCTCTGGGTATGGCATTCGTGGGGCAGGCACCTGTGTGGACGACGATTTTTGAAAACGTCGGAGTCCGGCCGCTCATGGCAACTTTAGCTCTGAGCTTCTCAGGCGGAATCCTGTATCTCCTTTTGCAGACCCAGCCATTCCCGGTCGGCTACATCATGGCGCCAGGTTTGTTCGCCTTTGTGTTGGCCGTGCGCGGAAACGTTGCTGATGCGCAACGCCAAGGAGAGCTCAAAGACCAAACACTCGATCTGGCCGCTCAGGCACTTGACGCGCGGGATCGATACACAGAGTCCCACTCGATTCGCGTCTCGGAACTATCGGCCAAATTGGGCGAGCAGCTCGAACTTGGTGATCGGGAGTGCGAGCTCATCCGCACAGCGGGATCCTTGCACGACCTTGGAAAGATCGGGGTGCGCGATGACATCCTCAACAAACCGGGTCCTCTAACCGAAGACGAGTGGGAGATCATGCGCCGACACCCGGACATTGGAGCTGACATGATCGCTCAGCACTCCGCCCTGGCCGAGGTTGCGCCACTCGTCCGCCACCACCACGAGCGGTGGGACGGTTCTGGGTATCCAGCGGGCCTCAAAGGCGACGTGATCCCGTTTGGAGCCCGCATTTTGGCAGTGGCGGACTCCTTCGACACTATCACCGGCCCCCGTCTCTATCGACAATCGTTGATGACGCCGATTGAAGGAGTGGAAGACATAAGCCGGCGAGCCGACCACTGGTACGACCCCAATGTAGTCGACGCGCTTCGTGAGCTTCACGGCCTCAAACCGCTCGATCTGGCCAACCGGTCCGAAGTGCCGCGCCGCATCACCAGCCTTCGCGTTCTGCGTGCAAACCCTTGGTTTAGCAGTCTGCTCACGGCGATTGGGATCTCGTCGATTGGAGACCCGCTAACACAGGTAGCCACGCTGGTTTTGATTTACAGCGCGACGAACCACGACGCGCGCGTAGTGGCACTTGCGTTCATTGCGCAAGCGTTGGCGACCATGATCATGAGCGGCGCCCTCGGTGGCGTCGCTGACAAGCTGCCCCGAAAGCCGCTGATAGTGACGTTAGAACTCCTTCGAGCCGCAATCCTCGTCGCCACGCCGGCATTGACTCAGGTCGACAAGGCAGTCGCGCCAACTGGCCATCGGTGGTGGCTCATCATCCCGATTCTGTTTGTACTCGCGTCGATTAACGCAGTGGTGCAGCCGGCACGCCAGGCGGCAATCCCAGGCCTCGTACCCGCCGGTCAAGTTGGGAAGGCGAATGCCCTTCTCGTCTCTACAACCATGCTGGCTGGCGCCGTTGGTTATGCGCTGGCGGGCGCCATCTTGACCTTGTCGTCGTCGCTGATGGTCCTGTTCCTGGCCGACGCCGCCACCTTTGCCCTCGCGGCAGCGATCGTGCTCGGTATCCCAAGCCTGGGTGGTGGCACAGCGGCCGCGCGTGTCTCTGGCGCGCTGAGACGATCGTGGTCCATTGTTTTGGCTCGGCCACATTTGGTGATCGGCACACTTGCTGCGTTTCTCATCCCAATGTCATTTCCAGCATTGCTAGCGCTCGCATACCAAGTTTCGGGCAATGGTGGCCAGACCTATTCAATGCTCGAAGTCGTGCTATCGGTAGGCGTCTTCGCCGGTTCCATTGCGGTGGGTAGAGTCGCTGCGATCGGTAGCATGCGAACAGTTGGCATCGGTCTCTTCCTCACAGGTGCGTTCTCCTTGGCAATTGCTCTGGGACCATCCGTGGTCGTAGTTGCGGGCTTGCTTTTCGTGGCGTCGATCGGTAATTCGATTTATGCCGTCGCAAATCAGACAGCTTTGATGGAGGCCGCTGATGCGTCGAACCGAGGTAGCGTGATGGCGACCAGGTTCGGTTTGGTTCAAACCGCAAGCCTCGCCGGCTTTGCCGCAGGAGGCTTGATCACAGCCCAATACACGCCACTGGCGACCTACGGTGTTCTTGGTGTAGGACTTATCCTGCTGGCCCTGTACGCCCTGGCTGCTGGGCGCAGCACCGTGAACCCGATCCACGGCGCCGCCTACGAAGAAGCCCAGGTTCGGGCGGCAGCGGCACACGGCCCCGGCCAGGTCACTTAACGCCGCTGTAAAGCGGTTGTGATGCCGTTCTTCATCGTCATACTGCGCTGATTGCGTAACGTTCGTCCCACGAGCCGCACGAGAGGCAACGCACCCGAGAGCGAGCCTGAAGAACCGACTCCATTAACCGCAGTCGGTATATCGGCGTGGTCTCTCGATCCCAAACGGAGGCGCCGCTACCTGCAGGTCGCTTTCGGCTTCGCCGCGCTCACCATCGCGATCATCGTCCTCTATCTCCTACGCGACTTCCTCGGCGCGTTCGTCCTGGGAGCCGCCATCGCGTTCCTGATCCAGCCCGGTGTCGTGCGCCTGATGGGACTCGGACTGCCGCGGGCTGCGGCGATCGGGGTGATGTTTCTCGTCATCATCCTTGCCCTGGCCGGCTTGGTTCTGCTGGTAGTTCCGCTCGGCGTCAGCGAGGTCGCGCAGCTGCAGCGCCAGGCGCCAGGTCTCGCCGCGGCAGCGCAGGACCGTATCAACAGCCTGCAGGGCTCGCCCGTCGAGATCTTCGGTTTCAAGATCGATATCAAGGCCGCGACCGACAGCATCAACTCGCACACCCGCGAATTCCTCCTCGGTCAATTTGGCAACGCCGTGAGCCTCGGCCTCACGGCACTCACAACCTTGCTCCAGATCCTGCTCACGTTCATCGTCGCCTTCCTCCTTGCGCTCGACGCCGCGTCCATCAAGCGGGTGCTCCGGCGGTTCGTGCCCAGCGACTACCGCACCGACTTCGACCAGATCTGGCGCCGCATCCGCAAGATGCTGTACGCATATATGCGCGGCCAGCTGATCATCGCCGGGATGATCGGAATCCTGTCCGGAATCGCGTGCTGGGTATTGGGACTCGCCGATCCGGTAGCGCTCGGTCTGATCGCGGGTATCACCGCGCTGGTCCCATACATCGGCCCCTTCGTGGGCGCAATACCGGCCATCCTCGTTGGCCTTGCCGCGGCGCCGATCAAAGCGCTATTGGTCGGGATCGCCTACTTCGTCATCTCCAACGTCATCCTCAACTTCGTCTACCCCAAGGTCATGGGCGACGCTGTGAAACTGCCGCCGGTCCTGATCATCGTCGCTTTCATCGCCGGCTTCAGCTGGGCGGGCATCCTGGGCATGTTCGTCGCGGTTCCGCTCGCCGCCACGCTGCGCATCCTGTTCGACCACATCTACCCGCGGCTCTACGAGAAGCCCGCTTGAAGGTAGCGATCCTTTCGGACATCCACGCCAACTGGCAGGCGCTGGAGGCGGTGCTCCGCGACTGTCCGCCGACGGATAAAACGCTATGCCTTGGTGATGTCGTGGGATACGGAGGCGACCCCAAGCGCTGTATCGACGAGGTCACCAGGCAGGGGTGGCTCACCCTTGTCGGCAACCACGACCGCGCATGCACCGATGCCGAGATCCTCGAATGGTTCAACGATGATGCCGCCGCGGTGGTGCGGTGGACGGTCGACACCATTGGCGATGAGCGAATCGAATGGTTGCGAGGATTGCCCGACAGCCACGTTGAGCACGATGTTCTGCTCGTCCACGCCAGCCCACGCGATCACATCTATGAGTACGTCCTCGACACCGGGGTTGCATACGCCAACCTCGAGCTGCTCAACGGAGGTGTTTGTTTCCACGGGCACACACACGTGCCGGGCATATTTGGGCTGGCCGAGGGCCAGGTGACGCACGAATACCGGGTCGAAACCATCCCTCTCAAGGGCCCTGCCCTCGTCAACCCCGGTAGCGTCGGCCAGCCACGCGACGGAAGCCCGATGGCCAGCTACGGCGTCTGGGACGTGGACAAGGAGACCTTCGAGTTCCGGCGCGTCCGCTACGACATCAAAGGTGCCCAGCGGGCGATCAGGAAGGCGAAGCTACCGGATCGATTCGCGCTTCGACTCGAAACGGGGCGATGAGCCGCTGGTCTTCCCTGCGTTGGGCCCGCATGGGTTATGCGGCCGCCACCGGCGCAGGCCTGGGCTCCCTCTTTTTCTGGGCGGGTTACTGGTTCACGTTTGTTCGCGGCAACCTTCAGGGCCCTGATTTCTACTCCTTCTATTCGGGAGCCAGGCTATATGTGCTCAAGGGCGGCTCGGCTGTCTACGACCTGGCGCTCCAGAGGCAATTCGAGCTGCAGGTCATCCCCAATTCGCCCGATCGATTCATCGTCCTGCCGTATTTCCACCCGCCCTACTACACCCTTCTGATCGCGCCGCTCGCATTCCTTGATTACCGCTCGGCCTATTACGCGATGGCGGCTGTGAACGTCATCCTCGTCGCAGTCCTGGTCGTCCTGCTGGCGCGGAACAGCGAGCGGGTTCACGGGCGCTCCGCCCTCGTGGCGGCCGCCCTGATCGGCGGGTTCTTTCCACTCTTCGTGACCGTCCTGCAGGGCCAGTCGGACCTCATCGTGCTCGTCCCGCTGGCGGCGGCCTATACCGCGTGGGCGCGAGGTAGGCCGGGATGGGCCGGCATCTTCAGTGGCCTGGCCCTGGCCAAGCCCCAGCTGCTCCTGCTCGTGCCGGTGCTCTTCATCGCACGGCGCTCGTGGCGCGCCCTCGCCGGATTCATGGCCGTGATCGCTGGGTTGGGCGTGGTCTCGGTAGCCGGGTTCGGATTCGGTCCGGTGATCGGATACCTGAACGCCGTGGGCCGATGGGCGATCGGGGGATCGCTACCCACCAACGGCCAGATCGTCTACACGGACACCGCCGTCTATTCGCTCCGGAACGTGCTCGAAGCGGTGCCAGGTGGCGGCAAGGGGGTGGCGCTGGCCATCCTCGTCATCCTCCTGGCGTTTGTCGCCCTGTCGTTGAGCTGGCGCCCTGACAAACCCCGTCTGGACTTCGCCCTCGCCATCGCGGCTTCCCTGGTCCTGAGCCCTCATCAAAACATTCACGACCTGGCGCTCCTGGTCATCCCTGGATTCGCCCTCGCCGACCTCGCCCTGGCGGGCAAGCTGCGGTGGCCCCGCGTGGCCGCGCTCGTTCTCGTCTTCGCCTATGCCGCCATCAACCTGACGCTCGCGCTCGACCTTTGGTCCGCGGCGGTCGGCGCGATCGCCATCGCCGTCTATCTCACCGTGGAGAGGATGGCTGTGCGACCGGATCCCATCCCTCTGGGCGAGCTTCGTTGGAGCGGACCGCGCCCGCAGAGGGTCATCGTGCTGCCTGCATATCGGGCCGCCAAGACGCTCATGGAAGTTGTCGGCGACATTCCCGCCGGACAGGCCGACCGGATCCTTTTGGTCGACGACGCCAGCGCCGACGCCACCGTGAGCGTTGCCACCGCTCTGCGCCTCGACGTCATCAGGCACCAGCGGAACCTCGGGTACGGGGGCAATCAGAAGACCTGTTACCGGCACGCGCTTGCGATGGGAGCCGATGTGGTTGTGATGCTGCATCCCGACGGCCAGTACGACCCCGCCATCATCCCCAACCTCTGCCGGGTGATCGAGGCCGGCGAGGCCGACATCGTCCTCGGGTCGCGCTGGCTGGGGCTGGACCCGGCGAAGGCAGGCATGCCCTGGTGGAAGCGGCTGGGCAACCGGTTCTTGACCGCGGCGGAGAACCGCGTTTTGGGTCTGAACCTCTCTGAGTACCACACGGGTTATAGGGCCTATTCGCGTCGGTTCCTCGAGGCGATTCCGTTCCTCGAGAACAGCAACGATTTTGTTTTCGACACACAGGTGTTGATCCAGGCCGCGACATTCGGCTTCAAGATCGGAGAGGTGCCGGCGATTGGGAAGTACCACGCTGACGCCAGCTCGGTCAGCTTTCGTACTTCGACTGTCTACGGGCTCGAGACGCTGGCGGCTCTCGCTCGATACGTCGTCCACCGCGCGGGCTTTCCCAGCCCGTGGCTC
>JGI12709J13192_1000071_pt1 | contig 16737 bp, 21 predicted proteins | sample BlaSpr_A8_OM3_M3_FD_13192 | JGI IMG/M metagenome (IMG submission 13192)
CGTCTCGTGCATGAAGGTGGCTGGCAGGTGGTCAAAGCAGGGGAGGGTTTCCAGTTCATCCCGCCAGACCGGGTGATCGCCAGAAGGGCCCGCGGGCCGGGCATGCGCTGGGCGGCCTAAGGTTTCCCTCTCCCCTTCAAGGGGAGAGGGTCAGGGTGAGGGGCAAACAGAGAAGAACGGTCAAGACACATAAGCCGCCGGATAAACGATCCTCATCACCCCCACCGCCTGCCACTGCCCGACCACCGCGGCCGCTCGCGTGTTCTGACCCTCATCCAGCGACCCCGCTCCGCCGAACTTCACGCCACCGCCATTAATGCTGTCGCCCACCGGAACGTCCACGTTGAGCGCCACCGCCCGAATCGACTCCGCGGTGAGAGGCCCGCGGACCTCGGGCAACACGTAATGGAAGAGGGTCCAGCCGCCGACGAACCCCGCGACGCCCGGAATGTCCATCGGCTGGGAACCGTAGGCAGCCTTGGCCTCGGCGAGCAGCGCCTGGCCCGCGGGTGACAGCGCGGCAGGGCTGATGTTCGCGTCCGGCTTATCCGCCGCATAGACCCCGATCGCGTCACTCCCCAACAGCTCACCAAAGGCGGGCATGCAGAACGCGGAGCTCGTGCCGATCGCGGCTTTGAGAGGCACGCCACTTCGGGTCACCGCCTGCCAGATCGCGACCCCGTCATAGAGGTAGCTCACGTCCCACAAAAAGTCGGGGCGATCCTGCGCGATTCGCGCCGCGATCACGCGCGGGTCGTAAGCGTGCGGGTCGTAGTCGATCACGTCGACGACGTTGATGCCCATCGTCCTGGCCAGGTCCTGCTCCCCGCCTCCGACCGAGCGACCGTAGATGTCGTCCACATGAACCACGACCGCACGCGGTGCGGAGACACCGAATCGCGGCACCAGAACGTCGTGCGTGAACGTCACGGCCATGCGCCCGAGCGAGCTTCCGGTCGCGACGGTGCGGAATACGTAATGGCGCTGCGCGGTGATCGGGTCCGCCACGGCGCCCGTCTCCCAGTACACCGTCTTGCGCTGCTCCGCGCGGGCCGACGCCGCCGCCGACAGAGTGCTGCCGTACGTGCCGACGATCGCCGGCACGTGGTACTGGTCAACCAGGGTGTCCACCGCCGCGCTCGCCGCCTCCGGTGTCGTGGCGTCGATCACCTCCAGCCGCACGTTGCCGTGCGCGACGCGCAGCGCGGCCTGCACGCCGGCCAGCTCGGCCTTTCCGCCGGGCGCCTGCGGCCCGCTCAGCGGATAGACGGCGCCGAGAACAATCGCGTTGTCCGGGGCCGGCTGGCCTTCGCCGCAAGCGACGGCGGCCACGACGCCAAGGGCGGCGACGGCGAGACGAAACCTCATGTCCGAAGTATCGGGGACGGTTAGGCGGTCGCGACGGGCCTCAGCTCGATACCGCGCGCTTCCGCAAGCTGCCGTCCGAGCTTCGGCGCGGGCGCGTAACCGTAGTTGACGTGGAGAGCCTTGCCATCGGCCGCCATGACCACCGTCGTCGGGAGCGTGTACACGTGGAAGCGGTCCGCGAGCGTCCGCTCCGCCACCGCATCGACCTTCTCGATGCGCACATCGCCGAGCTTGGAGAGCGCCGGTTCCTGGTGCGTGCGACACACGGTGCAGCTCTCGCCGGTGAAGTAAAGGATGTAGGGCTCCGCCGCTGGAGCCGCGGCCGCGCCTGCGGCCAAACTTCGCGCTCGGCGCGATCGAAATGACTCCAGCCCGGCGGCGGCGAGCACCACAGCACCCGCCACCGCCAATGCCCAGAGTTGCGCTGACATCAGAAAGTCTCGGTCGTCTACGACGACCGAGTGGACGGTTTCAAGACTCCCCTGCGCTCGAGCTGGAAGAAGATCTGGCAGCCGAGGCAGTAGCCGAATGCCAGGTTGACGAAGGCGAGCACTGCGACGAGCAGCGCGAGCGCGAGCCCGAGCACGGGCGCCGCAAGCAAGAGGACGGACGACACCGCGAGGAAGACCCCACCCAGGCCCTGGGCGAAGTTGTGCGGCTCGGGTCGGTCCTGCACCGGACGCGGCTTGACGATGCCGCGCGGCTTGAGGACCTTGAAGTAGAGCTGCTTGAACAGCGCCAGCTGCGGCGCGAACGTGCCAAGCAGCAAGACGATCGCAAGCAGCGGGATCAACACGAGAAGCGGCCGGTACACCGCGCTCCCGATGAACGCAATGAGCACGGTCGCCACGATGCCGGTCTGGTTGACCTTCAGCGCCGAGTGGTCAACGAGTTGCGTACCGGTGCTCACTTCTCGATGGGCACCCGGATCGAGCTGCCCCACTCGGTCCACGAACCGTCGTAGTTCTTGACGTCGGGGTAGCCGAGCAGCTCGTGCAGCACGAACCATGTGTGCGCCGAGCGCTCGCCGATGCGGCAGTACGCGATGACCTCTTTGTTGGAGACGACGCCCTTGCCGCCGTAGATCTCCTTCAGCTCGTCGACGGTCTTGAACGTGCCGTCCTCAGTGTTGACCGCCGTCGCCCACGGAATGCTCGCCGCGGTGGGGATGTGGCCGCCGCGCTGGGCTCCTTCCTGCGGCAGGTTCTCCGGCGCGAGCAGCTCGCCCGAGTACTCCTTCGGCGAGCGCACGTCCACGAGGGCGGCCTTGCCGATCTTCGAGAGCACGTGGTCGCGGTAGGCGCGGATCTGCTCGTTGGGCGAGCTCTTGAAGTGGTAGCTCGTCGCGGGGAACGAGGGGGCGGTGGTCGAGTAGGCGCGGCCTTCCTTCTCCCACTTGACCCGGCCGCCGTCGACCAATTGGACCTTGTCGTGCCCGTAGTACTTCAGGGCCCAGTAGGCGTAGGCCGCAAACCAGTTGTTGTTGTCGCCGTACAGGGCGATCGTGGTCTCAGGGGCGATGCCGCTGCGCCGGAGCAGCTCGGCCAGCGCGTCCTTCGGAGCGATGTCGCGCGCAACCTGGTCCTGGAGGTCGCGCTTCCAGTTCCAGCCGACCGCGCCTTCGATATGGCCCTTGTCGTAAACGCTCGGGTCGACGTCGACCTCGACCAGCCGGAGGCCGGCGTCCTTGGCGTGCTCGGCAATCCAGTCAGTCGTGACCAGCGCCTTCGTTTGTGTCTGTGAGCTCAATTTAGAAAATCCCTCCAAAGAAAATAGGAATACCGAAACGAACGGTTGGGAGAAGTCGAACGGTCGAATGGGCACGCCCTTACAGCGTGAGCAGACGGCCGGGGCTAGCTACAGAAGCAGGCCGGTATGTGGGTCAAGCGCTGGGCAGGCCAGATGAGGTCCCGCATCAGGGGTCAATTCTAGGTAACCCACGTCCCACGCGGTGAATTCCCGACAATTTGCGACGGTGTCGCAAGTACAGCTCCTCAAGTACCAGGCGCTCGGCAACGACTACCTCGTCCTCGACCTCCCCGGTCCACTGAACGAGCTGGTCGCCCTGCTGCCGCGCCTGTGTGACCGGCACCTCGGCCTGGGATCCGACGGACTGCTCGCGTTTGACCCGAAAGCGATGTCTGTCCGCATCTTCAACCCCGACCGCTCCGAGGCCCAGAAGAGCGGCAACGGCCTGCGCATCACCGCCGCCCACGCCGTGCTGGAGCATGGCGCCGGCGAGCGCTTCGAGCTCCGCACCGCCGACCGGGCCAACGCCGTCCGCATCCTTTCGAGGGCCGGGCCGGAGATCGTCAGCGAGCTGGACATCGGCCGCCCCTCGTTCCGGGCCGCCGACCTCCCAGCGAATTTCGACGGCGAACCGGAGCGGGTCACCCTCGATACGCCTTCCGGCCGAATCGAGGCGGTCCTGGTGTCCGTCGGCAATCCCCACTGCGTGGTGTTCGGCCAGCCGGTCACGATGGCGCGTTGCCTGGAGCTCGGGCCCCACCTCGAACGTCATCCGGCCTTTCCCGAACGGACGAACGTCCAGCTCTGCGAGGTGATCGATCGCGCGCGCGTGCACGCGGAGATCTGGGAGCGAGGCGCCGGCTACACCCTCGCCTCGGGGACGAGCGCCAGCGCCGTGGCCGCGGCGTGCATGCGGCGCGGCCTGGTCGACGACAAGGTCACCGTCACCATGCCCGGCGGCGACCTCGCCCTGCGCCGCGAGCCGAATGGAAACCTGGTCCAGTCAGGCCCAGCGCGCCGCGTCTACCGCGCGACGGTCGACCTAGCCGACTTTGCTTAGACGTTCCACCGTCTGAGGCAGCTCGTCGAGGCCGCCGATGACCGCGTCCGCCAGCGACGGGTCGTCCTTCTCGCCCTGCCGGTTGACCCAGACATTGCTGATGCCCAGCTCGTGCGTCGGCCTGATGTCGTGAAAGTAGCTCTGGGCGACGTGCGTCCAGGCGCGCGCCGAGGACGCGAACGTGGACTGAAAGAGCTTGAAGTGAGCGGGGCTAGGCTTGTACGCGGAGACATCCTCCGCCGTGACCACCGCGTCGAACGCCGCGGGCAATCTGCGCTGGGTCAGGGCGATGATGTCGCGGTCGCAGTTGGTCAGGAGCGCGAACCTCCATCCGTCCTTGCGCAGCTCGCCCAGCGCGGGACCCACATCGGCGAACGGCGGCCAGTAAGGAATTGTGGAGACGAGCGCCGTGGCGTCGTCAGGTTTCAGGTCGAGCGACAGGCGCTTGGCCGCGCGGCGCGTGGTCTCGGCGAGCACCGCGCGGTAGCGCTTGAACGACCCCTCGTTTTCGACCTCGGCCTCTAGGGCGATGTAGGCGTCGAGGAACTCAGCCCCTCGACCGGGAAAGAGCAGCTCCCCCGTCGTGCGGATTCCATGCCGCCAATCGATGAGGGTGCCAAAGCAGTCGAACGTCAGCCAGCGGTCGGGCACTAGATAGTGTCAGTGCCCGGGCGCGCGGTACGTAAGGGCCATCTTGCCTGCCTGGTCGATCTCCTCGACGGTCAGCAGAACCGTGGTCCTCACATTGATCGCGCCTGTTGCGGCGATGCTGGCGGAAAGTGCGACGGCTGTCACGTTGTCCGGAGCGTCGAAAACCGCAAACACATCGTGCTCGCCCAACGCGTAGTAGAACGACTCCAGCCTGCCACCAAGCTTTGAGACTGCCGTTGAAAGCGCCTCGCGCCGCCCCGTGCCGCCTTCTTTCAGCACTCCCTTGATGCCCTCGGCCGTGTAGGAAGCCTGAAACATGTACTTCGGCATGACACCAACCTCCTGAACTAACCGCCCTCAGTGTCTGTGGTGAGGGTCGATGATCCTCCGGCGCGACCCATGCGGCGCTGGGTTGCGGGAGCAATCGTCGCAGACTCCGACGACGAGGACCTCGGTGCGCACGGGCCGGAAACGATGCCCCTCCTCGAGGTGCTGCTCGAGCTCCTGGACCAGCTCCTCCTGGATGTGCATCACGCCCCCGCACACCTGGCAGACGGCGTGATGGTGGTCGCCGCTCGCCAGCTCGTAGTGAGTCGGACCCTCGCCGAGGTGCGCCGCGTAAACGCTGCCCGACGCGGTCAGCGCCTCGAGCGCGCGGTAGACCGTGCTGCGCGGAAATCCAGGTCTGGTCTTGTGCAGCTCGGCGGCGATCTCGTCAGCCGTGCAGTGACCGCCCAGGCTGACGATCGCGTTGTAGACCATCTCTCGCTGCGCTGTGCGTCGCATGCCGGGGGCGAGCATCAGCGCGGGGGAATGATCCGTAGGGACCGGTCGGCCTTGGTCAGGACTCGCCGCCCGCCGTCCTTTGCATCCTGCACGACCACGTCATCCTCGATGCGCACCCCGCCCCAACCCGGGATGTAGATGCCGGGCTCGACCGTGAACACCATGCCCGGCTCGAGCACGACCTCCGATCCCGGATCGAGATTGGGAGCTTCATGCGCCTCCAGGCCGAGACCATGACCCGTGCGGTGGAAGAACCGATCGCCATAACCGGCCGCCTCGATGATCCGCCTGGCCGCGGCGTCGACCTCGCCAGTGGTCACGCCAGGGCGCACCGCCGCGATCGCCGCGTCGTGCGCTTCGAGCACCACGCGGTGAATCTCCGCGTGACGCGAGCTGGGCTCTCCGACGACGGCCATCCGCGTGGTGTCGGCCTTGTAACCCTCGAAGGCGGCGCCGAAATCGAACAGGACGAAATCGCCAGGCCCAAGGCGCCGGCCGCTCGGCAACGCGTGCGGCAGGGCGGAGTTCGGTCCTGATTGGACGAGCGTGCCGAACGCGAGCATGCCGCCCTGCTCGGCGATCGCGGAGCCGAGCATCACCGCCACCTCCAGCTCGGTCTGGCCCGCGCGGACGCGCCCGAGAACCTCGTCGGTGGCGGCGTCGGTGATCGCCGCGGCGCGAGCAAGCCGGTCGATCTCCTCCGGCTGCTTGACCGTACGCAGGCGGCGAATCTCCGGACCGACGTCCACCAGCTCGCTCACCCCGGTGCGTGACGTGATGACCTCGGCCGCATGGAGGCTCAGATGCTCCTTTTCGACAGCGACCTCGACGCATCCCGTGAGCGCTTGCGCCACCTGCGCGTACGGATCTTCGCCGTCGCGCCAGCCGACGACCTCCGCGCCGCGCACATGGATGGAGGCGTTCTGGTGCTCGATCGCCGGGACGATGAGCGTCGCCCCGGTGTCCCGCACGGCGAGCGCCATCAACCTCTCCATCGGCTCTGCGTGCACGCCCGTCAGGTAGGCGATCGAGACCGGGCGCGTGATGTAGGCGGCCTCGATGCGGCGTCCGCTCATCCACCGTCGCAGCTGCGACAGTGGTGTCGCGGCGGTGGCGGCTTCAGTCAATGCCGGTGATGCGGACCGAGTAGGCGCCACTCGGCGTCTTGATCTCCACCTTGTCTCCGACCTCATGGCCCATGAGCGCCTTGCCCAGTGCGGACTCGAAGCTCACACGCCCCGCCTTGGGGTCCGCCTCGGCCGGCCCGACGATCCGGTATCGCTCCTCGTCCTCGCCGTCCTCCGCGAAGCGAACCGTGTTGCCCATCCCCACCACGCCGTGCTGGGTCTGCTCCTTGATCAGGACGTGGTTGCGGATGATGGCCTCGAGCTCCTTGACCCGCGCTTCCATCATTCCCTGCTCGTTCTTGGCGGCGTGGTACTCGAAGTTCTCGGACAGGTCGCCAAGCTCGCGCGCGGCCTTGATCTTGGCCACGATCGAAGGCCGTTTGACCGTCGTGAGGTCGTGGTGCTCCTTCTGGACCGCCACGAGCCCTTCCGGGGTGATGAGGACGTCCTTCGCGATCGGGCCTAGGGGTTCTGGCACTCTGCCGAGTCTATACGTCCGTCTTTCTGATATGAGGTGACGAATCCCCCGCCGTCCGTATAGAGTCCCGGCCATGCGGAGAATCCTGCTGACGGTCGGCATGCTCCTCATGGGGATGGGCCTCGTCGGGGGCGCGGCCGTCTCGCTGGTCGGCACCTCCCTGATACCGCTCGACCAGGAGGTCGGAACGCACGCCTCCGCGGCCGGCGCCGTCCTGGGCATCGGCTTGATGGCGGCGGCCGTGAACCCGGCCGGCAACATCGGCTGGGTGCGGGCCGGGATCCTCTACGGTTTCGTCGTCCTGGCCTTCGAGGCCGGGTCGTACTTCCTCTGGCGTGCCCAGTTCCACCTCGGCCCGGTGATCTTCGGGCTTGCTTTCAGCCTCCTGCTGATCGCAACCTATCCGGAGCGCAAGCACCTCATCCCGTCGACAGCCGGGGCTACCATCAAGAAGGCGACCGTCATCACACCCGTGCCGGCGGTGATCAAGTCGCTGCCCGCAGCCACCGAAAAAGAACCGCAAGAAACCTGATAGCTAAGCAAAGTCCCGACCTGGTCGTCCGGCGGGCGGACCCGCTGAACTGTGAGGTGAGAATCTCACGGCTGGTCGGGGTCGTGACACCCAACGAGCGCTTCTACATCCGCAGCCACTTCCCAGTCCCGGAGATCGATCCCGCGACCTGGCGCCTCCAGGTCCACGGCCTCGTCCGGCATCCACAGAGCCTCGGCCTGGCCGACCTCCTGAACATGCCGTCGCAGACCATGACGGTCACGCTCGAGTGCGCGGGCAACGGCCGCGCCTTTTTCAACCCGCCGATCGACGGCGAGCAGTGGGCGCTGGGTGCGGCCGGCACGGCCGAATGGACAGGCGTGCCGCTCGCGGCCGTGCTGGAGCACGCCGGCGTCGAGTCAAACGGGAGCGAGCTGATCTTTCGCGGCGCCGACGCGCCGGTCTCGGGCGCCGAGCCGGGCCGGTTCGAGCGCGGCCTCAGCATCCGGGACGCCCATGAGGCGACGGTGCTGCTCGCCTACGCGATGAACGGCGACCCGCTTCCCGTGCACCACGGCTTTCCGCTGCGCGTCATCGTCCCCGGCTGGTACGGCGTCGCCTCTGTCAAATGGCTCAATGAGATCGAGGTCACCGACGTGCCGTTCCAGGGCTACTTCCATTCCGAGCGCTACTACTTCGCGCAGCTCCAGGGCGGCAACGTCACCGCGGAACCGGTCACCCGCATGAGGGTGCGGTCGCTGATCACGCAACCGGAAGATGGAGAGGCAATTAACCCCGGTCACGTGGCGATCAGGGGCCTCGCATGGTCCGGAACCGCTCATGTTTCGCGCGTCGACGTCAGCGTCGGCGGCGGAGAATGGAAGGAGGCCCACCTGCAGGGTCACGCCAGACCGAACTCCTGGCGGCGCTGGGAGCTCATGACCCGCATCGAGCACACCGGCGAAGTCAAGATCCGCGCCCGCGCGGTCGACGCAACCGGGCAGGTCCAGCCCGAGCAGGCCGACTGGAACCGCCTGGGCTACGGCAACAACTCGATCCAGACGATCACGGTCCGGGTCGAATCAGGTGCGCGGGACGAGGGCCTGGACTTCTTCCATCATGCGGCGCTGGAGCAGGAACGAAATCCCGTAGATGGCGCCGGCCAGAATCGCTCCGGCCGCCACCGCAAGCACCGCGTGCACGGCAGACGGGGAGATGGGTGACAGCGCCACCGCGTCGTCGCCGACCACGGCGCCGACCGCAAGCCCAAGCGGGGTGAGCACCGGAAGGAGCTGAAGCCGCCGCATCACCTGCGGCACCGGCGGTTCGACCCGTCCGACCATTCGCTGACCCATCACCCCGACCGACTTGACGTGACGCAGGTTCGGCGTGACCGTCAGGACGACGTTCACCTGGTTGCCCGGGACTTGCTTCAGCCGCGCCGGAGGAACGAGGTACTGCTCGACCCCGCCGCGGGTCTGGACCATCATCATTCCGAGCCCCATCGAGGTGCTGACCGAGCTCGCGCCCACGAGCTGGCCCTGGACCAACCGTGGCTCCGCCTTGCGGTCCCGCAGCGCCAGGCGGAAGCCCGGGCCGACGAAGGAAGCCAGGAGCGCGATCGGGAAGATCCAGCAGAGCGCTGCAGCGACGGCGTCGGGCCATCCGTAGATCGGAGGCAGGAACACCAGCAAGGCCGCGATGACGATCACGCACAGCACAGCGACGGCGAGCGCGATGTAGCCGAGCCGGACCACGTAGTCCGGCGCGTAGCCCTGGAGCATGCCGCCGGACTGGACGAAGCGCTCCCGCTGCTTACGGGTCGCGCCCTGCGCGTTGGACCCGGTCGACTTGGGCTGGATCTTCCGCATCTGCTGCCGGACCTGCCGGACCTGCTTCTTGCCCATCCCTCAGACCGGGAGTGTATCGGGGCCGCGAAGACTACGGGGTGCGCTGCGAAGGATCCACCGCCGGGACGAGAACACGCTTGGTCAGCGTCGAGCCGTTGATCTTCACCGTTCCCGAAAACATGAAGGCCGGCTCGTAGAAGCTGTGGTCCCCCGCCGGGACCAGCACGTAGACCAGCTCCGCCTGGGTCAACACCACAGCGGGCGCCGCGGTTCCCGCGACCGGCACGGGCTGCGAGCTGCCGAGGGCCGCACGGACGGCTTGATCCGAGGAGATGATCTGGTAGGTCGCGCTGTCCATGTTCACAGGAAGCATTCCAGACACCAGGACCGGCCGGTTGTTGCTGAGGTCCACTTCGAGCCCGTAGCGGTCCCCATTTGTATTGACGAGATAGGCGGACGTGCCGCCAGGAAGGGCGAGCTCCCGCTGGTAGAAGACCTTGATCGGGTCGCCGCTCGAGTCGACCACAGTGGTGTAGTCCCACTGAGGGACGAGGCTGTGCTCGGCGAGGAAGACGCTCGCCAGGTCTGCCGGGCCTGCGCCCGCGGCCTGTATCGGCGCCATCGAGAGGTTGGAGAATATGAAGTAGGCCGGGCTCGACGGAGGGGACGCCACGGTGCCGCGCACCTTGAGCGTGTAGTCCGAGGTCTCATACATGCCGAGAAATCCCTGCGGCCGTCCATGCAAGGGCGCCCCGAGGCTGGACGCGAACTGGTCGGCCGTGTTGGTCGAGGGCTCCTGGTAACGAAATACCGGCGCGATCGTGAAGGCGACATCGAGGTGGCCCGTCCAGGTCAGCTGCGCGGGGCCTGCGTAATCGCTGGCGGCCAGAGGCGCCGTCGGATTTGACCCATTCGCCCCGGCCGACTTCTGTCCGGGGAAGACCGGCGAAGGCAAGCGCCCGAAGTCGCCGGCGTACCGGTTGTTCGGTGCCGCGTTAAGAGCGCTGCCACCCGTCGTGGAGGACATGCCGCCCGGGCGCAGGATGCCGCTGTAGCCGACCAGCACGACTCCGATCACGACCACCATTGCCACGGCGACCGCGGCGGCCGGGACTGCCGGGACGGCACGGATGCCCTGCCAGAAACCCGCCCACGCGTCGCGAATCCGGCTGCGCGCCGGCCGGCTCGACTGCATACGCAGCCACAGCTCGTCCTCGAATCCTCGGCGCGGCCGCGTCGTCTCGAACGCGTCGTCGAGCTGGCGCTGCAGCGCCTGGAGCTCGAGGTCCTCGTCCTGCTCGCTCACGCCCCGCCCTCCATCCGGACTGATTCACGGAGCGCCTTCACGGCGCGGTGGTAAAGCATCTTTGCCGCGTCCTCGCTGCAGCGCATCAGTTTGCCCACCTCTTCGAAGCTGAGACCGGAGTGCCGCAGCGAGATGGCGTCGCGCTGCCGCTCGGGGAGCTGCGCCACGTGGGCGAGGAGCGCCTGGTACTGGATCCGCTCCTCGGCCTGGCCCGCGGGATCCTCCACCGCCTCCGGCTGATGCTCGATCGTGCGCCGCAGCCGCTCGCGCCGGCCGTAGGCGCGGAAGTGGTCCAACGTGGCGTTGCGCGCAATCCGGAACAGCCATGCGGCGGGCGTCGTGTTGCGCGCCTCGAAACGTGGGTAGGCCTGGTAGGCGTTCATGAACACCTGGGCCGTGATGTCCTCGGCGTCGGCGGACGTGCCGACCTGGGCGCGGACGTAGGCGTAGATCCGCCCGAGGTACTCGCGGTAGAGGTCTTCAAACGGCTGCCGGTCGGCCACGGCCGGTTCATGGTATTGGTGCGCACCGTCAATAGTGCGAACGCCCGCTCGNNNGNAGGTGTAACGCCCCTGGNGCCTTCCCTCTCCCCTTCAGGGGAGAGGGTCAGGGTGAGGGGCGAGGAAAGAAGATTTCGCTCAGGATCTAAGGGCCTGCAAAATCTCCCTCGGACGGTTGCTGAAGATCGCGTCCGGCTGGCTGTACCGGCACCATGCCACAGCGGCTTCGTCGTCGACCGGCCACACCGCGACCGCGCCTCCCGCGGCGTGGACCTCCTTCACGACCTGCGGGTCGCTGGCGCCCCAGTGCGGCGAGTAGACGTCGGCGCCCGCATCGCGCAGGATGTTCGCCGGGTGAATGGGCCGCGCGCCCTCGAGCACGCCCAGCTGAAGCGACGGCTCCATCTTGCGCAGCTCGTGTATCACCGGGTGGTTGAACGAGATGGCCGCGCATTCCTGGACCGCGCCGAGCTGTCGCAGCATGTTGACCAGCTTCTCCTCGAGGCCGGGATACAGCGGCGGGATCTGCTTGATCTCGATCACCAGGCCAACCTTGCCCAGAGCCAGTTCGATGACCTCCTGGAGGAGTGGGATCTTCTCGCCGTCTCCAGCGTCCAGCTTGCGAAGCTCCGCGGCCGTGTGATCGCGGACGAGCCCGCTCCCATTGGTCGTCCTCTCCAGCGTGTGGTCGTGGATGACGACCAGCCGCCCGTCGGAAGACAGGTGGACGTCGCACTCGATCATGTCGCAGCCGACCGCGATGGCGGAGCGAAATGACCGCATCGTGTTCTCTGGATGCTCGGCTGGGTTACCGCGATGTCCGCCCAGCAAGGGCCGGCCCTCGTCGTGTGCAGCCTCGTATCGCGCGCGAATCGATTGAGTCAAGGCGCTCGGTCAGTCTAACCGCGTCGCGCGGAGAAACCTGTGTTGAGTAGTCGCTTCACCTGGCAAGAAGGGGCGACTCCTTCTCTATAGTTCAAGGGTGACCACCGGCCGGGCACATACCATCGCAGAGCTGCGCGCCACCGGGCATAAGCGCGAGACGGTCAAGCAGGAGATGCGCCGCAACCTGCTATCCCGGCTGCGCGCGGGCGAGCCGATTCTCGCGGGCATCGTCGGCTACGACGAGACCGTGCTGCCGCAGCTCGCCAACGCAGTCATATCTGCGCATGACGTGATCATGCTCGGCGAGCGAGGGCAGGCGAAGAGCCGGATCATGCGCTCCCTGGTCTCGCTCCTCGACGAGGCGGTCCCGGTCATCGCGGGGTGCGAGATCAACGACCATCCCTACGAGCCGATCTGCCGCCGCTGCCTCGACCTGGTCGAGAAGGATGGAGACAAGGTCGAGATCGCATGGATCGGCCGCGACCGCCGCTACGGCGAAAAGCTCGCCACGCCCGACATCTCGATCGCCGACTTGATCGGCGAGGTCGACCCGATCAAGGTCGCGGAAGGCCGCTACCTCGCTGACGAGCTGACCATCCACTACGGCCTGCTACCGCGCACGAACCGCGGCATCTTCGGCATCAATGAGCTGCCTGACCTGGCCGAGCGCATCCAGGTCGGTCTGCTCAACATCATGGAAGAGAAGGACGTGCAGATTCGCGGCTACCGCGTGCGACTGCCGCTCGACCTTTTCGTCATCGCGAGCGCCAACCCCGAGGACTACACGTCGCGCGGCCGCATCATCACACCGCTCAAGGATCGCTTCGGTTCGCAGGTGCGCACCCACTACCCGCTCAGCATCAGCGAAGAGATGCAGATCATGGAGGCCGAGCGCCACTCGGTGCCTGAGGACTTCGAGCTCGTCTTCCCGTCCTTTATGAAAGAGATCGTCGCGGAGCTCACGCATCTCGCGCGCCGCAGCCCACACATCTCGCAGTCATCGGGCGTGTCGGTGCGCATGTCGATCGCCAACGTCGAGAACCTCGCGAGCAATGCGGTGCGCCGTGCCGCGCGACTTGGTGAGACGCTCGCCGTGCCGCGCATCACGGACCTCGCGTTCCTCGCCTCGTCCACCGCGGGCCGTGTCGAGATCGAGGCCCTCGACGAGGGAAAGGAAGAGCAGGTTCTTGCTCGACTCGAGCGCGGGGCGATCAGCTCGGTGTTCACACGCCACTTCTCGGCCTCGCAGTTCGAAGGAGTCGTCTCGAAGTTCGAGGACGGCGGCATGCTCGAGGTGGGCGAGAACATCGCCGCTCGCACGTACACCCGAACGATCGGCGACCTGCCGGAGGTCGCGACGGCGCTGAAGCGACTGGGCCTACCGGACCGGCCCGAGGTCCGAGCCTCGGTGATCGAGTTCATCCTCGAAGGCCTGCACCTGAACAAGCGCCTGAACAAAGACGAAATAGAGGGCCGAGCAATCTACCGCCGGTAGCTCGGGCGAATCCCTTCGATTACCCGCGCGGGCCGGCACTCGCGGGTCTGGAGCTCACCTCAGACCCGCCGGAGCCGGCACTCGCGGATTACTTCTGTGCGGCATACACCCAGATGAACGCGACGACCAACACCACGACTAGCACGAAGAAGACCATCTCCACCCGGATCGCCAGGCCCACGAGCCGTTTCGCCCGCCGCGTCCGCGTGCCGCACTTCTCGCAGTAAGCGGCGTTGGGAACGAGCTCCGCACCGCACTTATCGCAAGCGACCTGAGCCTGTGCCACGAATCGAGTCTAAGCGTGGCACAGGATCGACCGCGCGAACTTCACGACACTCGAGGTGAGAAGACTGATGTGGGGCAGGGCGGCCGGATTCACTCCGGCCGCGACACGCGTGACCTCAGAGCCTCCAACCGTGGCCGAGGAGTGGCAAATAAGGAAAATCAAAACATCAGGGAAGGTGAGCAGGCCCGCGCGAAGCGCCGGCCGATGAGCGGAAACCGCAAGGTTTCCGCTCATTCGTAATCGGAAGCCGCCAGGTTTCCGCTCATTCCTCATGCGTGGCACGTAGCGACCGCGGTAAACCGGGCCGCGCTCGAAGGGAGAGCGGTAGTCAGGTTGACGTGGACGTGGTAGACCTGCATCGCCTGGACGTCGTGGTGGCCATCCCCCAGAAAGTCCTGGACTTTGACGCCCTTCGTGTCGAAGAACAGGTACTCGAAAGTGACGTCGCTGCAGCTCGTGGCGCGCTGGTAGTCGTACTGGATCTCGGTGGACGACACGATGTTGGTGTTGAAAACGCCCTGGGCCACAGCTGGCGGCTGATGCGTGTACTGGTAAATCAGGTAGGAAGCCACACCGGCGCATAGAAGGAGCATGACCACGACGAACCCATTGATCCGGAACCGCCGCCGGACGACGTACCTCTGCCAGATCGCGCCGTTCCACCAGAACCTGCCGTCGCTCGAGATCCAGGCCGCGCCGTTGAAATGCGCCGGCTGGCCGTCGGGTCCGAGGATCTCGTCCACAGTGGGTCACATACTGGCCCCCGGGCACTTGTCTGCACCCTCGTTAATCTGTCTTTCGTGGAACTCCAAGAGGAAATGTCCAGCGGAGACGTGGTCCTGCTGCTCGGCTCGGTGCCCGAGCGCACCAGCGACCTCGTCTATTGGCTGGATGAGGGGCGCCTGCGCTACCGCCACGGGCCGGCGTTTCCGACCCTCGGCAACCTCATCTCGCACCTCGTCGATTCCGCGGCCAAGGTGGACGCTCTGCTCCGGCACGTACACCTGAACGGCGAGACGTCAGCCGACGTCCGCGCCGCCATCGATCCCGGACACGAGCTAGACCTGGCGCGCCCGATGCAGGAGGCGCTCGAGGATTTCTCGCGCGTCAGGCGGAGGACGGTCGACCTGCTGCACGGCTGGGGTCCCCGCGAGTGGGAGCGCACCATCAGCGATCCACGCGGCGGAGACATGACGCTGCTGGAGATCTGCCGCCTGGTGGCCAAGCACGAGATGGGCCACATCGCGCAGATCCGCAACCTCAGCGCGCTCCTTCCCGAGCCGCAGGACCTCGGTCCGGCGCCGGCCGTCAACGGCAGCTGATCCGATGCGCCCACCGCAGGTGACTCTGTAATGGCGGACCCCGAGGACGTTGCGCCGGAGCAGGAGCCGCCGGAGCGGCCCGCGAAGTCCGGCAGGTCGAAGCGCAAGCGCAAGTCCGGGGGCGGCGGCCGCTCGGCCCAGTACTGGATGATCGTCAGCTCGCCGGACAACTTCCGCAAAACGCGCGAGCATGGCTTCTCCATCCAGGGTCTCAAGAGCCGTCACCGGCGCCGGGTCGAGACGATGCGTGCCGGCGACCGGCTGCTCTACTACGTCACAGGTCGCATGGGCTTCGCCGCCACGGTCACCGTGGCATCGCCGATGTACGAAGACCACACGCCGGTCTGGCGTTCCGCCCGGCGCGATGAGGATTATCCGTGGCGCGTTCACATCCGCCCGGACGTGATCCTGGACGAGGCCGACTGGGTGCCGGCGAAGGAAATCGCCTACCGGCTCGACTACGTGCGCAAGTGGCCGCCCGAGCATTGGACGCTCGCGTTCCAGGGCCACATCCATTCGCTGCCGAGGGCGGACTTCACCATCATCGAAGACGAGATCTCGCGCACCTCGCGCAAGCGCAAAGCGCTCGCTGGTTGAGCCGGCTCGCGCACCTCTATCGATTTCATTTCCAGAACGAGCGCCGGGAGCGGGCCTTCCTGGCGGCGCTGGGCTTCCTGGTCACGTTCGGCGTCGTGCGCGCGATCACGTACATGATCCGGGCGGGGGTCGGACCGTTCCACAACGTCACGTCCGGCGGCCTCCACATCCATCACCTCGTGTGGGGAATCCTCCTGCTCCTCGTCGTCGGTTATATCTGGCTGGTCGAGGTGGGCGTCGGCTCGAGCTGGGCTGCAAGCATCACCGCGCTCCTTTACGGTGTCGGCGCCGCTCTGGCGCTGGACGAGTTCGCCTTGTGGCTGAACCTGAGCGACGTGTACTGGCAGAAGCAGGGTCGGGAAAGCATCGACGCCGTAATGATCTTCCTGGCGCTCCTCGCCGTCGGGTTCTGGGGTGGCCCCTTCCTGGCGGCGACTGTCCGCCACTTGTGGAAGCGCGCCAGGTCCTAGTTGTCACAAACCAGGCTTCAGTGGTGCTTCTCAATCGGTGGGCATGAACCTCGGGGCGCGCCGGATGTCGAACGCCAAGGCTGACGACGAGGCCTTCGAAGCCCTATTCAGAACTGAATACGCCCGCGTCGTCGGAATCGCCAACCGCGTCCTCGCCGACTCCCACGAGGCCGAGGACGTGGCGCAGGAAGTCTTCATCGACTTCCACCGCCTGCACTCGGCGAGCGCCGACTACGCGCCGGCGTGGCTGCACCGGGCGGCCGCCCACGCCTCGCTGAACAAGTTGCGAGGCGCCCGACGCCGTTACCGGCGTGAGG
>JGI12709J13192_1000072_pt1 | contig 16683 bp, 17 predicted proteins | sample BlaSpr_A8_OM3_M3_FD_13192 | JGI IMG/M metagenome (IMG submission 13192)
TGGCGGCCGGGTTCACCCCGGCCGCGACTTTGTCTATTACGGCTGCCAATCGTCGTCTCGAGTACTACTAAGAGAAGTCCCAACCGTATGCCGGAATGGGAGCGCCGGCCCTGTGATCGGCAGATCGCTCTGCCTAGGGACTGAGGGCCGGGTGCCCGTCGCGAAGCGACCGGCCGATGAGTTGCTCCTATGTCAAGCCGCCACCGCGGCGCAGGCCTTTGTCGCGGTCAGATGGTCCTGGAACATGCGGCGATAGACCTCATCCGAGATGCGTCGACGGAGCGCTCGGATGGCTTCCTTCTTGGTGTCGCCGGCAGCCCTTCGATGCTGGACGTTGACGCGGGTTGCCCCTCACCCTCGAATCCATTCTGCCACCGCATGGTTAAAGGTTGCCGAGGGAATCCCGCGAGATCGCTTAGCGTTCTTCAGGTAGATGTCACAGAGCGCTCCGGTCGACCTCGTCATCTTCTCGGACTACGTTTGACCGTGGTGTTACGTCGACTCGGTCCGAGTCGAACAGCTCGAGCGCGAAGGCCTGGTGCGTGTCACATGGCTTCCGTACGAGCTGCATCCGGAGGCGCCGCTCGAGGGAATTCCGCGCGAGCTCTACTTCGGAGGCCCCCGCGCGGAGCGCATGCGCTCGCACCTGGAGGCGGTGGCTGAATCCGTCGGGCTGACGATGAAGCAGCGTGATGTGATCATCAACTCACGTCGTGCGTTGGCCGCGGCGGAGTTCGCGCGTGAGCACGCCAGGTTCGACGAGATGCACCACGCGCTTCTGAAGTCTCACTGGGAAGGGACCGGCCGTCTCGAGGATGTCGACGACCTCGTCCGCATCGGGTCTGAGGTCGGTCTCGACGCTGAGGAGCTGCGCAAGGCGATCGTCGAGAATCGTTACGACGAGGTGATCGACGAGAACCGCCGCGCGGCGACCTCAGTCGGCATCGACGCGATACCTGCCCACATCTTCGGCCGGCGCTACCTCGTCATGGGCGCGCAGCCCTACGAGGTGTTGAAAGAGGTCGTCGACGAGCTCAACGAATCGCCCTCGTAGAAAGGGCGACGCTTACTCGCGATACAGCCGGACGAGCGATTCCTGGGCGGTGGAGAAGAGGCGGCGCAAGCCGTCCTCGCTGGCGCTGAGCATCGCGCTGCGCCCGGCCGGCTTCTCATCGAGGAGGCCCGCCTCGCGGAGCATCTGCACGTGGGCGCTGATGGTCGGCTGCGACAGCTCGAAGTGGCGCGCGACCTCGGTCACGGAAGCCGAACGCCGGGCAAGCCACAGAAGGATCGCCAGGCGGGTCGGATCGGCCAGGGCCTTGATGCTCGTCGAGACCTCCGCCGCGACCTTGCGGTAGGACATCTCGTGGTAGCGGATGCCGCGGCCCAGGTAGACGACTCCGTCCAGCTCGACGAAATGGATGCCCCCGTACCAGGACGGGGTCAGCACAAGGTTGCCTTCGCGGGCCGCCNCGTCGGCCATCTCGTCGAGCTCGGGCCGCGCTGCCCAGATTCGAGGCAGCTCGACCACCCGCCGGTAGGGCGTGCCGCCGTTGAGGCTTCGCTCCCATTCCACGGCCTCGGCGGCCACCGCATCTCGACCGGCAGAATTCCAATCGGCTTCGAACGGCTCCCAGACGGCATGCAGAAGAGCGACGTAACGGTCTCGCAGCTTCGCGTCCTTTCGAAGTCGCTGCATCCGGTCCGCCAGCAATTCGCGTTCCGCCTGCGTCTCGGACAACAGGGACGGGAGGGCGCCGGGATCTGCCGCCGCAGCGTCGAACCGTTCGAAGAAGTGCGTGAGGTCTGACTCGCGCAGCGTCCCAGAGCGGTGAGACAGCACAACCACCTCGGTCAAGGATTGGCCGTGGCCGTCCCCCCAGAACGCAGCCAGCTCAGGGCCGAGGCGGCGGCGGACAGGCTCCTGGAAGGCATGTGGGCCCATCCGCTCGTGCTCGGAAGAGAGGTTGTGGAGCAGCCACATCAGCTCGGTGGGGGCGGACGTCGTGACCAGAATCGAGGGACTGTTCTCACCCTCTCCCTGCAGGATTGGCATAGGTCGCCACCTATATTAGCAGCCTGTCAGGCAGATAGCCATAGTTTTTTGACCATGTAATAAGGAGATGGCCTATACTAATCGCCATGGACCTGTACACGAGCGAGAAATTGATCCTGGACCGGCATCACGACCAGGTCACCGACGGCGAACGCATGGCCCGGCTGCTCGATCGAAGCGAAGTCAGCCCCCTGCGGACCTGGACCGCGGCGCGCCTGCGGTCGCTGGCGGATCGGCTCGACCACTACTCCGGCTCCAGCCGCGAGGCTGTAACTCTCTTCCGTATCGACTGAGCACGGCTGACACCCGAGCGCTGATACTTTTCATGTTCCGGACGCTGAGATTCGGGGTGGGGAGAGGTGTAGTGAGATGAGACGAGTCGCACTGGGATTCATCCTTGTCATGCTGGCCGCCGCGTGCGGCGGAGGTGGCAGCAGCAACAACACCGCCGTAACGCCCAAGAGCGGCGGCACCGCAACCATCGCGCTCGAAAGCGAGCTGCGGACGCTCGACCCGATGGACTCTTCGCTGCTCGTGGAGCGCGAGGTCTTCTACAACATGTACGACTCGCTCTTCACCATCGATCCCTCGCTGGCGATCAAACCCGGCTTGGTCAAGACCTGGGACACGTCCGACCCGTTGAACTACAAGTTCACGCTCCAGTCCGGCGTCAAGTACCAGGATGGGACGGCGTTCAACGGCGCGTCGGTCAAGGCCAACATCGAGCGCTACAAGACCGGCGCGACCTCACGGCGCAAGTCGGACCTGGGAAGCGTGAAAACCGTGGAGGTCACAGACGACACTCATGTCATCTTCCACCTCATCAAGCCCGATGCCACCCTGCTGGCGACTCTTGTCGACCGCGCGGGGATGATGGTCTCGATGGATGCCGTGAGCAAAGGCGGCGCGAACTTTTCCCTCGCGCCAACGGGCGCTGGCAGCGGTCCGTTCGAGTTCGTCGAATGGAAGCGCAACGACCACCTCACGCTGAAGAAAAATCCGAGCTACTGGCGTTCCGGCCTCCCCTACCTCGACGGCGTCACGTACAAGGCGATCCCCGACGTGAACGCGATCCTCGCCGCTTTGAAGACCGGGGACATCGACATTGCGCGCGTGATCGCGGGCAAGGACGTCGCCTCTCTCAAGGCTGACTCGAACTTCATCTACAAAGACGTGCCGGCGATCGGGTTCAACGGCTTCGAGCTCAACGCGGGCGCTTCGCCGTTCAACGACCCGGCCAAGCGCCAGGCGGTGGCGATGGCGATCGACAGGTATTCGATTCTCAAGAACATCAACTTCAACATCGGGGTCGTCGGCTACGGCCCGATTCCGCCGTCGAGCTGGGCTTTCGACTCCAGCGAGAAGATCTACGATCACGCCGACGCGACCAAGGCGAAGTCGACCGCGACCGGTTTCACCTTCACCTACAAGACGACCTCCGACCCGGTCAACCAGCAGCTGGCCCAGCTGATGCAGTCAGAGCTCGCCGCGGCGGGCATCACCATGCAGATCCAGACCGAAGAGTTCGCCACCTATCAGCAGGAGTGCGCCAACCACCAGTTCCAGGCGTGCGGTGTCAGCTGGTCGGGCCGAATCGACCCGGACGGCAACATGTACGCCTGGTGGCACACCGGTGGCAGTTTCAACGACAGCCTGTACAGCAACTCCCAGGTCGACCAGTGGCTCGACGACGCGCGCACGAACGCCGATCAATCAAAGCGGAAGCAGGACTACGACAACGCGCAGAAGCAGATCGTGCAGGACGCGCCGTATGTCTTCACGACGTTCGGCGTGAGCCCGCAGATCTCCAACACCAAGATCCACGGATTCACCCTCTACCCTGACCTGATGATCCGGATGGCGGAGGTCTGGAAGGGCTAGACGCTCGCGGTTACGGAAACATGACTCGATGCCGGACGCCTGACCCGGTATGACGAGCTACGTCTTGCGCCGGGTGCTGCTCATGGTGCCGGTCGCGTTCCTGGTCACGGTCGGCGTTTTCATGCTCATCCACCTGAGCCCTGGCGACCCCGCATTGATCATCCTCGGCGAAGACCGCACGCCGCAGGCCGTCGCCCAGGTCCACCAGGAGTTCGGCCTCGACAAGCCGCTGTACGTTCAGTACCTGATCTGGGTCGGCCACATCGGGCACGGCGACTGGGGTCGCTCCTACACGACGCACGAGCCGGTCTTCAACGCCATCAGCGACCGGCTCCCGGCGACGCTCGAGCTCGGCATAGCCGCGCTGGTCTGGTCGCTTGTCGTGGCCATCCCCCTCGGCACGATCGCGGCTGTGCGCCGGGGCTCGGTGGCGGACCGGGTCGCGACCGGCATCTCGGTCGCCGGCGTGTCGGTGCCGAACTTCTTCATCGGCATCGTGCTGATCTACGTGCTGTCCGTGACGGCGCGGATCTTTCCATTCGGAGGCTACGTCCCGATCACCCAGGATCCATGGGAGAGCCTGCGCCATGTGATCCTGCCGGCGATCGCGCTGGGCACGGCGGGCACCGCGATCAACATGCGGTTCACGCGCTCGTCGATGATCGAGGTGCTCAACCACGACTTCATCCGCACCGCGCGCGCCAAGGGCGCCTCATGGCGGCGCGTCGTCTTCGTCCACGCGTTGAAGAACGCTCTCATCCCTGTCGTGACGATCGTGGGTCTCCAGATCGGGGGGATCATCGAGGGCGCGGTCGTGACGGAGACCGTCTTCACGTGGCCGGGCGTAGGCCGGCTTGCGGTGGAATCGATCTTCAACCGCGATTACACGGTGGTCCAGGGCGTGGTGCTCCTGGCTGCCTTCTCCTACATGCTGGCGAACCTTGCCGTCGACCTCGTCTACGGCTGGCTGGACCCGAGGATCTCGTACGCATGAGCAACGCGCCAGCGATCGTGGCCGCCGGGACTCCGATCCGCCGCAGGCCGTTCGGGCTGCTGGAGCTGGCGCAGAGGAATCGCGGCGTCGTTGTCGGGCTGGTTTTCGTCGGAGCGCTTTTCTTGATCGCGCTGGTCTCCCCCGTCATCTCGCCCCACGACCCGATTGCGACCGAGCCGGACAATGCGTACCTGCCTCCGCTGAGCCCCGGCCACGTGCTCGGAACCGACGAGCTCGGGCGAGATCAGATCAGCCGGGTGCTGTGGGGCGCACGAGTATCTCTGCCGGTGGCCCTGGTCGCGGTCGCTGTCGGCCTAGTTGGAGGCGGCGTGCTCGGTATGGTCAGCGGATACGCAGGTGGGCTCACCGACCTGCTTGTGATGCGGGTCGTCGACGCGCTCCTCGCCTTCCCGGCGCTGATCCTCGCGATCGCTCTGGTCGCCGCGCTCGGGCCGAACCTGCGGAACGCGATGATCGCGATCGGAATCGTCGCGATCCCCGTCTACGCGAGGCTCGTACGCGCCGTCGTCCTCCAGCTGAAGCAGATGGAGTTCGTCATGGCGACGCGCTCGCTGGGTGCATCTCCCATTCGCCTCATCGTGCGCCACCTCATCCCGAACCTGATGAACCCGATCCTCGTGCAGATTTCGCTGTCGGCGGGGTTTGCGATCCTGGCTGAGGCGGTTCTTTCGTTTCTCGGTCTCGGCGCACAACCGCCGACACCTGACTGGGGACAGATGATCACCACCGGCCGCACGTTCCTCCCCAATGACCCGTGGCTGGCGATCGTGCCGGGCATCGCAATCTCGATCACCGTCTACAGCTTCAACCTGCTCGGCGATTCGCTGCGCGACGCCCTCGACCCAAGGCTCCGCTCCTGATGGCGTTCAGCCATCTCCTGGAGCTCGACAACGTCGAGACGCATCTTCGCCTTCGCGAGGGCACCATCAAGGCGGTGGACGGGGTTTCCCTCACCGTCGATGCCGGCGAGACGTTGGGCATCGTCGGCGAGTCTGGGTCCGGCAAGTCGATGACGGCGCTCTCGATCATGCGACTGCTGCCACGCAGCGGCCGCATAGTGGGTGGAAAGGTCAGCTTCAAGGGCCGTGTCTTGACCGACCTGTCCGAGGATGAGATGGAGGAGATCCGCGGCACCGAGATCGCGATGATCTTCCAGGACCCGATGACATCGCTCAACCCCGTCTTCAGGACGGGTTGGCAGGTCGGCGAACCGCTGAGGATCCACCGGCACATGCGCAGACGCGCCTCGATCGCGGCGGCGGTCGATCTCTTCCAGAAGGTCGGCATCCCCGAGCCGCGACGACGCGTGGCGCAGTACCCGCACCTTTTCTCGGGAGGCATGCGGCAGCGCGCTATGATCGCCATGGGCTTGAGCACAAGCCCGAGCCTGCTCATCGCCGACGAGCCGACGACCGCGCTGGACGTGACGATCCAGGCCCAGATCCTGGATCTGCTGCAGACCCTGAACCGAGACTACGGCACGGCCACCATCTTGATCACGCACAACCTCGGCGTGGTGGCCGGCATGTGCGACCGCGTCATCGTCATGTACGCGGGCCGCATCGTCGAGCAGGGCCGCACGGACGACGTTTTCGCGCATCCGGAGCATCCGTACACGTGGTCGCTTCTTCACTCGATTCCGCGCCTGGACGCAGAGCAACATCAGCCGCTGAGACCGATCGAGGGGGTGCCACCGGACATGGTGAACCTCCCGCCCGGATGCAAGTTTCAGGCCCGGTGCCCCTTCGCCATCGCGCGCTGCGCCACCGATGAGCCGGAGCTGCTGCAAGTGCGTGAGCAGCTCGCTCGCTGCTGGGTGACGCAGGCAGGCACCCGGCTCGACGGTTGAGCACCGAGGCGCCGCTGGTCGAGGTGCGAGGCCTCCGGACGTGGTTCCCCGTCCGCTCCGGGGTGGTCAACCGCGTAGTCGGCCACGTGCGCGCGGTCGACGGCGTCGACCTTGTGATTCATGAAGGCGAGACGCTCGGGCTCGTCGGCGAATCGGGTTGCGGCAAGTCGACGCTCGGCCGCTCCATCCTGCGCCTCGTCGAGCCGACCGCCGGCGAGGTGTACTTCGAGGGCAAGGACGTGCTGCGCCTGAGCCGCGGCGCGATGCGGCGGATGCGCCGCAAGATGGCGATGATCTTCCAGGATCCGTTTGCCTCCCTCGATCCTCGTCAAACCGTCGGTGACATCCTGGGCGAGGCGCTCGACATCCACCACCTGGCACCGGACGCGCGCCGGCGCAAGGAGCGGGTCAAGGAGCTGCTGGACCTCGTGGGATTGTCGACCGACTTCTCGAACCGCTACCCGCACGAGTTTTCCGGCGGGCAGCGCCAGCGCATCGGAATCGCCCGCGCGCTTGCGGTCGACCCATCGTTCATCGTGTGCGACGAGCCCATCTCGGCGCTCGACGTGTCGATCCAGGCCCAGATCATCAACCTGCTCGAACAGCTGCAGGAGAAGTTCCGTCTTACCTACCTCTTCATCGCCCACGACCTTTCGGTGGTCAAGCACATCTCGGACCGGATCGCGGTCATGTACGTCGGCAAGATCGTGGAGATCTCGCCAGCAGGCGACCTGTACCGCCGGCCGAAGCATCCCTACACCGCGTCGCTCCTCTCGGCGATACCCATCCCCGACCCCCGCCTGGAGCGCCAGCGTGAGCGGATCATCCTCAAAGGCGACGTCGCTTCACCGGTCGATCCCCCGAGCGGGTGCCGCTTTCGCACGCGGTGCTTCAAGGCGCAGCCCCGCTGCGCCGAGAGTGAGCCGCCTCTTGACACTGTCAACCTCGGCGACCACCAGGCCGCCTGCTTCTATCCCGTCGGCTAGCGGCTAGCGGCCTGCGGCGGAGGCCTGGGCGCCTCGCGCGTTGGCGGCGGCCGACAGCACGCCCGTTTCCGGGTCCCGACCGACCACGCACGTCCGGCCAAGCGACCAGCGGTCGGCCTCCACAACTTCGTGTCCCCTTCGCGTCAGCTCATCGAGCACCCGGGCACCTGGTGGCGTCTCGACGTGCAGCCGGCCGGGATGCGCCTCGTGGGGAGCGAACGAGCTCGGGAAATGCGACGTGTGGAACATGGGCGCGTCGATCGCGGCCTGGAGGTCGAGGCCGAAGAGCGCGTGGGCGAGGAAGAACTCGAGTGTCCATTGGTCCTGCTGGTCGCCACCGGGCGTACCGAACGCGAGTCGCGGTTCGCCGTCGCGCAGAACCAGGCTTGGGCTGAGCGTCGTCCGCGGCCGCTTGCCGCCCTCGAGGTGGTTCGGATGCTTTGCGTCGAGGTTGAACATCTGCGCCCTGGTGCCCAGGCAGAAGCCGAGACCCTCGATGACAGGGGAGCTCTGCAGCCATCCCCCGCTGGGCGTACATGCGACGAGGTTGCCGTGGCGGTCGGCGACTGCCACGTGGACGGTGTCGCCGCGCACGGCGCCGAGCGACTGCGAGCCGGTCCCGGTCCAGTGCCCCCCGCTCACCTGCTGCACTGCCCGCGTGGGAAGTCGCGCCTCGCGGCCACCGGGCCGGCCCGGCCGCAGCTCGAGCGACGCCCTGTCGGTGACCAGATGGCGCCGCCCGTCCCCGTATTCAGCGGAAAGCAGGGCGGCAAGGGGGACGTCGGCGAAATCAGGGTCCGCGTACCAGGCTTCACGATCGGCGAAGGCCAGCTTGGCGCATTCGGTGACCACATGGATGTGATCGGCCGACAGGAAGTCCAAGGATTCGAGCCCAAAGTGCTCGAGCAGCATCAGCTGCTGCAGGAACACGGGACCCTGGCTCCATGGACCGCATTTCGCGACGGTCCAACCGCCAAAGTCGCAGGTGACAGGATCTTCGTGGCGGGCGGCAAAGGCCGCGAGGTCTGAGGCGGCAAGCAAGCCGCGGTGCGGATTCCCGGAGCTGTCCATGACCTCACGGCCGCAGTGGCGCTCGACCGCTTCCGCCACGAATCCGCGGTAGAACGCGTGCAGCGCCGCCTCGATCTGCCTCTCGCGGTCGCCGTCGGATTCCACAAGGCGGCGATACGTCGCGGCGAGGTCGCGGTTGCGAAACACCTGCCAGGGCCGCGGCACTCCCGCCTCGAGGTAGACCGCGGCCGAGGCCGCCCAGTGCTCGCGGAACAGCGGCTCGACCATCGTCAGCGTATCGACGATCCGGGGGTGCAGCGGATAGCCGGAGTCTGCATACCCGATGGCGAAATCCATCACGTCCGACGCGCGCCACGTCCCATGGTCCCGGAGCAGCGTCATCCACGCGCCGAAGGCGCCTGGCACGCATGCGGCCACCAGGCCCGTGCCAGGCACGTCGGCGAGCCCCATCGCCAGGACGCGGTCGATCGTCGCGGCGGCCGGCGCGGGCCCCTGGCCGCAGATCACCTCCGCCTTCTTGCGCCGCGAGTCCCACAGCATGATCGGCACCTCGCCGCCGAGTCCGTTGAGGTGGGGCTCGACGACCTGCAGCACGAAACCCGCCGCGACCGCGGCGTCGAACGCGTTGCCCCCGCGCTCGAGCACGGCCATCCCGGCCTGGCTGGCGAGCCAGTGAGTCGAGCTGACCATGCCGAACGTGCCTTTGATCTCGGGCCGCGTCGTGAAAGCCATCTCAGTACGCCTCCTGCAGTCCGCCGCGGCGGGCGTAGTTTTCGAGCAGCCTGAACAGCAGGTAGCCCCCAAAGGCCCACACCAACCCGACCAGGACCTCGCCACCCAGGAGTCCAGCCACCTGCTGCAGCGACGCACCCGCCGCCGCTTCCCGCGCAGCCTGTACCCCGCGGGTCAGCGGCAGGATGAACGAGACGAGCTGAAGCGGCCCGGGAAGGCTGCTGACCGGAAAGTTGATCCCGCATACGACCAGGAGGATGTAGTAGACGACGTTGGCGATGATGATCGCGTCCCGCATGACCAGGCCGATGCTGCCGAACATCAAACCGAGGCCCGCCGTCGTCCCCGAGATCACCAGAACGCAGAGGCCGAGCAGCGGTAGGTTGCCGTGCTGCAGGTCAAGCCCGAACAGGACGACAGCGACCAACAGCCCGATGATCACGGTGGCGATCCCGTCGATCACGTTCACGATCGCCCGACTCAGGAACGTGACGAGGCGGTTGGCGGGGGAACCGAGAAGGATCGGCAGGGTGCCGAACTGACGCTCATTGGCGACAGTTCCGATGACGCCGAAGATTCCCGCGTTGGCCGTGAGCTGCAGCGCGTTGCCCAGTGCGAAGTACAACGCGTTCTGGCGACCGGTGGCGTAGATCCCAAGCTCCACGAAAAACAGGATCTGCGTCACCGGGAGCAAGACCTTGTAGGCGACGTATCCGCGAACGCTGGCCCACTGGAAAAGCGCGACGTACTGCAGATAAGTGGAGCGGGCGAAGACAGCTGCCTCGGCGGCGACGCGGCTCATGCGAGCGCCAGGTCACCGGACACGCGCGCGTGCTTCTCCACGAGCCGGTAGAGGAAGTAGCTGGCGACAAGGTAGGCCACGCTCACCGCGATGGCCGCGAACCACCACGTGGAATAGTCATGCGCTCCTTCCGTCGTGGTCGATGCGTAAAGAGCGCGGGTCGCCCAGGTCGGCGCGAGCGCGCCTGCGATCAACTGGGCCCATGGCGCGAGGATCGCCACCGGGAACATGAAGCCGCAAAGCACATACACACCGAGCTCGAAGCCGTTGAGCATCTGGAACGCCCACCGCCACAGCGCGAAGAGCGGCGTCAGCGTGAGCGCGATTGCAAAGAACGTGAAGCTCAACACCCCAAGTGAGATGGCGAATCGAAGTGCGTCGACGTGGGGAAGCAGCGCGTGGAACCCGAAGTAGGCCAACGCGACAGTCGGGATGAACGAGAGGATTCCGAACAGGAGGCTGCCGGCGACCTTGCCGAGCAGGATCACCACGAGGGGCGTCGGCACAGCGAAGATCTGCTCCAGGGTGCCGTTCCACCTCTCGTCCTGGATGCCGTTGCCTCCGTCGAGATACGCGACGGACCAGTAGCCGATGAGGCCGCCGCCCAGCACACCGTATGTGAGGTGCGACGCAGGCGCACCCGGGCGGCTCAGGACGAAGAGTCCCACCGCAGCGAAGATCATTGGAAATACAAGCCAGTTCAAGTAGGCCCAGGGGCTGACCACGCGCAGGCGCATGCTGACGCGAAACGCGCTGAAGGCGGCGCGGGCCAGCGTGCTCAAGACGACTCGCCGATGAGCTGCACGTACGCGTCCTCGAGGGTAGGCTCACGCGAGCTGACCCTGCTCAGCGAAAGGCCGTCGAACAGCATCCCGAGCTGAGTCATCACGTCAGCCGGCCGAGCGCACTGCACGGTCACCACCTGGGCCAGCTCGTGCTCGGACACCACCACCGAGGTGACACCGGGAAGGCCACGTAAGCCGGCCAGCCGGTCAGCCGGCATGCCAACCACCTCAAACTCGACCACGCCCTGGTTCTCCACCACGCCTTTGATGCTGCTTGGCGTGCCCTCGGCCACGATCGAACCGTTCTTGATCACGGCAATCCGATCGCAGATGGCGTCCGCCTCGAACATGTAGTGCGTCGTCAAGAAGATCGTTGTGCCGCTGTCGGCAAGCTCCCGCACGATCAAGCGCAGCTCGCGGGCCCCGACCGGGTCGAGGCCGATGGTGGGCTCGTCGAGGAAGAGGACCTCGGGATCGTTGAGCAAGCCTCGCGCGAGATGGAGTCGCTGCTTCATGCCCCGGGAGTAGTGCTCCACCTTGTCACGCTCGCGACCCGCAAGGCCGAGCCTGTCAAGCAGCTCGGCGATCCGCTTCCGCGAGATGTGAGGGGGAATCCGGTAGAGGTCGGCGAAATAGCGCAGGTTGTCGAGACCGGAGAGCCGCCAGTAAAGTCCGCGCTCCCCGCCGAACACAAAACCGATTCGCTTCCTGACCGCCCACGGATTGTTCACCGCGTCCAGGCCAAGGATGTTTGCTGAACCGGACGACGGCAGCAGCAGGGTGGTGAAGATCTTGACCATGGTCGTCTTGCCGGCTCCATTGGGGCCGAGCAGGCCGAAGAGCTCACCTGGCTCGATCGCGAGATCGACGCCGCGCAGCGCGGTCCGTTCGACCCGAGAGCGGCGAATGATTCCACGTGTCGTGACGTACGTCTTCCGCAGCGCGCGCGCCTCGATGGCGGCTGATTTCATGGACCCCATTAGGCTACCCGGGGTGATATAGGTGACTCATGAATGAGTTCTTTGAGAATCTCGGCCGAGACTGGGTCGCCGCGGCGGAGAGGCGAGGCGCGCGGATCACGGCGCCGTCGTTGGACTCTCGCGTGGCGCTCGAGCTGCTGGAGCTGGCGCGCGTGACCGCCCATACGCAGGAGCGCCGCTTCGCTCCACTCTCCAGCTACCTGGCGGGCGTCGCCGCGGAACGCCTGCGCGCCGCCAGGGGAGAGGTCGACGACGGCGAGGTGGCGGCATTCATCCAGGAAGTCCGAATGAAGCTGGAGCGCGAGGTCCCCGGCTTGTAGCTAGCGCACGTTGATGACCGGCAGCTGCCGGAAGGTCTGGACCGAGACCCGCGCCGCCACCGCCGACGCCACCTTGCGAAGCGCCTCCGCCCCTGGAGTGTCAGGGCGGGACACCACCACCGGCGACCCTGCGTCGGCCTCCTCGCGAATCGCCCGCTCGATCGGGATCGCACCGAGGTAGGGAACGCCGAGCCGCTGGGCGGCGCGTTCAACTTGACCGTGGTCGAAGATGTGGTGTTCTTCGCCGCACCGCCCGCAGACGAACCAGCTCATGTTCTCGACGAGGCCGAGGGGCGTCACGTTGAGGCCACGAAACATCTGCAGGGCCTTGACGGCGATCTTCAACGCGGTTTCCTGGGGGGTGCAGACGATCGCCACCCCGGTGAGCGGGATCGACTGAGCCAGGGTCAGCGAAGCATCGCCCGTGCCGGGGGGCAGGTCGACGACGAGGTAATCAAGCGCACCCCAGCGAACGTCAGTGAGCATCTGCTCGATCGCACGCGAGACCATCGGACCGCGCCAGACCATCGCCTTGTCGGCCCCGGTCATCAGGCCGATGGACATGAACTTCATTCCGTAAGCCTCGAGGGGAACGAGCTTCTGGTCGAGCACCTTCGGCTGGTCGGTCACGCCCAGCATCCCGGGCACCGACGGCCCATAGATGTCCGCGTCCAGCAGACCCACGCTTGCGCCGGAGAGCTGCAGCGAGGCCGCGAGGTTGACCGCGACGGTCGACTTACCCACTCCACCTTTGCCTGACGCGACCGCGATGACGTGCTTGACGCCGGGAATGGCCTGTTCACCGGCCCGTCCGCCAAACGAGGGCCGGATGTTGGCGGTCATCTTCAGGTCGACCGCAGTCACGCCTGGCAGTCCGCTCACCAGCTCCTGTGCCATGGTCTGGAATCGGTCGCGCACCGGGCATGCCGGCGTGGTGAGCTCAAACGTGAAGCTCACCTTCCCGCCTTCGGAGATGGTCACGTCTTTGATCATTCCGAGGCTGACCACGTCGCGGCCGAGGTCCGGGTCTTTGATCGCGGACAGGACCGAGAGGACCTGGTCCTTACTGGGCACTGAAGATCACCGCGGCGCGCACCGCCAGGACCGCAAGGAGCACCACCGCCGACACGACTGTCGCCTCGATCGCGACTGGCGCCATCGCGGCGCTTTCGCCACTCGCCTCGACGCGCGCCGGCCGGCGAACGCCGAGCAGCGACGCGCCTATGCCGATCAGGGCAATGATCCAGAGCGCAAACCACGGAAGGATGCGACCCGCTTCGCCCGCGGCCGCCACGGTGACGAAGAATGCGATGAGCAAGGCGAGCTCCAGCACCCCGAAGTAGCCGTCCGCCAGGCGCAGCCGCTGCAGGGAGAACCTCGCGTCGGGCCGAAAGCGAACCAGCAGGGTGATCAGCGCCGTCGAACCGCTGAGACCGGACGCGAGGAACAGGCCGCCCAACGCCCATGTGTCGCTCCACACCGGTTGGTTGCTCACGCTGAGCAGGACGCCGGTGTAGGAGGCGATGAACAGGCCAACGATGGCGCCGGTGATGTTGAACACCTGGTTGAGGCCCGGAGGTAGCAATCCGCCGCCTTGTCGATCGCGAAACCAAGCGTCGACTGCCGAGACGAAGCTAAAAAATCCGAACACCATCAGCGCCCATGCGCCGACCGACATGGGCGACCAGTACTTGAAGCTCAGCCCCGTATCTCCCGGGGTCACATTGATGAGCATGTGCCAGAACCTCACCCAGCTGACCGAACCAAGGTCTGCGGTCAGCAGGACGGGACAGAGCACCGTGGCCGCCAGGCTGATGTAAAAGGCGAGCCGCGCCGCGGATTCGTCGTGGGCATCCCGGCTGAGCCGAAGCAGCGTACCGACGACATACGAGCCACCAGCCAGACCGGCGAAGAAGAAGTAGAAGAGGATGAACCAGGTCCACTGCGGGGCGCGGGCGAAGTGCTCGGCGGCGAGAAACATCACGCGCCCCCCCGGCGTCTGAACGCGACGAGGCCCGCTACCACCCCAAGCGCGGCGGTCACGAGCGCGGCGAGGTAACCGCCCACGTTGTTGCGGGTGGGAAGGACCGCGTTGCTCGCGTTGGGAAGACCGTAGGTCTCCGGCTTGTCCATGAGCAGGAAGAATGCGTTCAGCCCGCCGTACACGGTGTCGTCGCGGCCGTAGAGCTGCGCTTGCGTGACGCCCTGGCTCTGCAGCGCCGCAAGCCGAACGTCTGCTGCCTTCTGAAGGTCGGCCAGCGGCCCGAACTGGATCGATTGCGTCGGGCACGCCTTCGCGCACGCCGGCTCCATGCCGCCCTGCAGCCGGTCGTAGCAGAGGGTGCACTTGTGTGCGGTGCCGGTCGACTGGTTCATGCCGATCACGGCGTACGGACAGGCGGCGACGCAGTTGCGGCAGCCGTTGCAGACGTCCTGCTGGATGAAGACGGTGTCGAACTCGGTGCGGATGATGGCGCCGGTCGGGCACACCTCCATGCAGCTCGCGTGCTTGCAGTGCTTGCACACATCCGACATCAGCAGCCACGCGGTGCCGTTGCCCTGCGTCACCGGTTGGTCGGGAACGTGTTCGATGAACTTCACGTGGCGCCAGTTCTGGGCGTCGAGGTCCCCGGTGTTGTCATAGCTGTCGGCGAGAAAGGCCGGATCGTTGCCCTGGAGCTGGTTCCACTCCTTGCAGGCGACTTCGCAGGCCTTGCAGCCGATGCAGATGCTGGTGTCGGTGAAGAACCCGTACGACTCGCCGGCTTTGATGGTCGCCATCCTCAAAAGCCCATCAGGTTCGGGATGATCTTCGTGAACCCGCGTTCACGTGCGACAAGGTCGAGCGGCACGGCCGCGAGCTCGTCGACCACCGGTACGGCGTCCGGATCGGTCGCGAGGTCGACGTTGAGCACGTAGTGGCGGCATGACTCGCAAGCGTCGATGCGGAGATGCGGAAACAGGGCCGGCACGGCGCTCGCGGCCGCGGCGCCGGGCAGGCCGCGCACGACGTTCCCCCGCTCCCCCGAGCTGGTGCCCTCCTCACTCAACACGAGCAGCTTGCCGCTCGAGTCCTCGCCGCACGAGGGACACGTCATGCGCGGGTAGCCCCAGCTCGATCCGCACCGTGCGCACAGCAGATATCGTGGGCCGGCGGCAAGGTCCTCGGCAGCCTGGGCGAAGTAGCTGAGCTGCGGGAGCCCACCGCACGCAGGGCAGTGGAGCGCATCTCGCGGCCCAGCGCAGGCGGCCTTCGCCTCTTGTCCGAGCGCTTCCAGCACCGGGCCGAGTGCCGCGCGGGCGAGGAATCGATCCGCCGCCGGCTGCTCTTCGCCACCGATCCACCGCTCGACGATGTCGCGCGCGTCCTGTGCGTCCGTCCGATGCACCAGCTCGACGCGAAGGCGCTCCGGCCCCAGCGCGATGCCGACGTCGAGCACGCGGGGCACCACGACCTCGGCGACGTACGACGCGAGGCGGTCTGGTGATGGGCCGTCCGCCGCGGCGTGCAGGAAAGCGTCCTCCTGCACCGGCAACAGCGCGCCGTAGAAATCCAGCAGCTGGCGCACGAACGGCTGCTTTGCTCGCAGCTCGCCTGTGCGGCGCCCGCGCTCGGCCCAGGTCTTGACCGGCGCCGCGATGGCCATCAGATCTTCTCCAGGTTGACCAGGAAGGCTTTGAACTCGGGGGTGCGCGCGTTGGCGTCGCCGACGAACGGGGTCAGCGCGTTGGCCATCCAGTACCGGCCGTGGCTCGGGTCACTGTCGGCGGCCAGGCCCACATAGCCCCAGTGGATCGGGATGCCGATCTGGTAGACCTTCTGCCCGGCCACCGTCATCGGGCCGAGGCGCTTGGTCACCATGGCCTGGACCTCGATCTTGCCTCTCTTGGAGGAGACGCGAACGTGGTCGCCGCTCTTGATCCCCTTTTCGCTCGCGAGCTCGTATGGGATCTCGACAAACGGTTTCGGCTGCAGCTGGACGAGATGCGGAACGTACTGCGTGATGTAGTGCTCATGCTCGGTCAGCCGGTAGCTCGTCGCGATGTAAGGGAAGTCGGTGACCGTGCCGAAGCGGTTGGGTCTCCCCGCCGCCTGGTCGTACAGGAAAGCCACCGGCGACGCCGAGTTGTTGGGGTGCAGCGGGTTCTGCACGGGCGACTCGATCGGCTCGTAATGCTCCGGCAATGGGCCGTCGATCAGGCCGTTGCTGAACATTCGGCCGACGCCCTCCCCGTTCATGATGA